>BNJT01002108.1_pt1 | contig 13758 bp, 20 predicted proteins | sample 8540491 | NCBI WGS metagenome assembly BNJT01 (sample SAMD00202455, study PRJDB9452) | human saliva metagenome | host: Homo sapiens
CAAACTCACCATACTCCCCGCCGAAAGGAACTGACTTTGACAATAATTGGGGGACAAGATATATCACACAATACATAACAGAGCATCAGCGTAATGAAAGAAATAACACTATTAGATGGTGAAGCATATACTATACCTTCACACTATCGGTCTATCGAACAGGGTATTTATCGTGATCTAAAAGGATGAAGGGGATACATGTTTTAGGATGCCTATAGGGTTTTAAACTAGATGAAGGAGAATGTATGCAATATCCTCTAGAAGATATTCTTGATGAATACTATCTGCGTGTATCCGAATTCATCCTATCCACGGGATCTTATAACGCTGTTGTTTTGGCAGGAGAACTTGAAGATCTCCAAAGGGCTAAGCATATCTTGGGTAAGAAGATATCTTATCGAGTTGTTATAGAAGCTGATGTCGCCTATCGGTGTTTACTAATCGAATGAGGGCCGGTAATTGCGGGCTTCTCACTCAAAGCTATGAGGGAATACATCAAAAGCTATATTACAAAAATGAAGGAACCATATGAGATGAGTAATCATCCCTAACAATTAATAGCAACAAAGGAGTTCGATAAAATTTTGCGCATCTCATAGAAGATGCACTACACAACGCATTGGAGTATCAGGGGTATAGTTTGGATATGAACTGTATCTATATCTACATCTCTCTTGAACGATCAGTGCAATACTTGGTGTTTTTCAGGATTAACGGGTGCCTGTCACAGCATAAGCAATAGATATATGCTACCACAACACAAATTGATGTCTCTGATGAGAATCAGAGGGGTTAATTCAAATGGTAATGCGATCGCTCGAAAATACAAGCAAGCTTTCAAGATGATGGGCGAGAGGTTCCTCTAGATCTGAGGATAACCTATGAACCTAGGCTGGTAGCTTAACTCTACGATGAGTTATGATAAACTCTTAGATGATGAAGATGTGAATTCACTTACAATGTACTTCCGTTGGTTTGCAGAGGAGGAGCATTAGAACCTTGGCAAATGATATAGAGCTGCATTCTCAGAGGGTCGGTATCCGTTCAATGAGGTATATATCGTCTGACCCAAGTCAAAGAGTGGGTATGTAAGTTGGACTCATATGCCTTTAAAGGAAGGTTGTTCGGAATAACAAGATTGTTGTAGATGAGGTTTGGGAATACTTTAACGATGGTTTTGATGTTTCTGATGGAAAGAACAGGCTTAGGGATAGATTTTCCGGATTGAAGAGGAAGAGGGTGCGTAGTGATAAATTTCTAAAATCAATTATTCTAAGGAAAGATGGAGTCCTGTATCAATAGGGAAAGAAGGTGTACCGTGCTATGCGGAATTTATATTATTCATCGCTTTTAATCATATTGGTCTATGTGACTATGCCAATACCTTCGCCTATCGTGCGTATTGGGAAGAGCGAATATCCCAAGAGTTTGGACGAGTTAGATAGTCTCGAACTTAAAGTAGTTCAGCTGGCTTGCTTATTAATCCCTCTGACTATCGTGAGTGGGGTTGAGTCTGTTGATGCTACTATTCAGTTCTTAACGAGCTGGCAAGGGCTAACCTTTACATACAATAGTCCTCGCCATCTTACTGCACTTCAGCTAACTCCTTTGTTGGCAATGAGGGTAAGTATTTCGTCCCTATTACGATCCTTTTGGATTCTTGCTGCTGGGCAGGGTATATTAGTCTCTTTGCAGGGAAAGCGATACAGCATCCATACTATAGCGTATATCCTACAGTTTTGCATTGTTTGCACTGCGGTATTACTTATGCTTGGCTTTAGACTCCTCCAATATAGGACGCTACAGACACCCTGCACATCTACCGAAAGGAATGGCGGCTAAAGGCGCAGGTGCGACCGCCGAGAGCGAGGCAACCGCCTCCGCCGCTTCATGCCCCACCCCCATCGTGGGAGGTAGTAGCAACCTATATGTGGTCATTGAGGGCGACCTGCTATTGGTCAGGCGCGAACCACTATAGGTTACTACCACCGACCACTATTGGTTGACTGCGTGAACCACTATAGGTTTGCACCCTCGTACCACTATATTTAATTCAAGGTAACTTATATGAGAATGCAGTTCGTTTGTAAGGCGATTACTATAACTGTAGTGATCCTCTTTGTGGCTCTTGTAGGGATTCTATCTATGGTGTTTTACATCTTTTAGATTATACTTTAATCTCCTTGATGCTCCTACTTTGGAATTTGAGACCATATGGTTTGACCGCTCAAAAATGAGACTTATATATTCCTAAGCGATGTTCCTTGGAGGAATTTGATGGCTCTTCTTACTTGCGGTTGTTGGGAAGGAGGCTGCCGACTCATTGCCTTATTCGAAGTATTTTAAAGACAATATTTTGATTGACAACGTCGTGTTGGATTGTAGTAGTGTTATAAGAAGGAGGCTGCATTTTGGGGAATTTACTTACGTCGCTATTATTCCGGGTGAGTTGCCGGAGTTGCTACAATTTATGCTCGATTATTCTTTATTAAGGCCTACGGATATTCATTCGGAAGTAACCTTATTAGAATAAAGAAAAGAACATCTATGATTCTTTAGTCGAAAAGGTGTTTTGTTACGGGCGTGCCCAGCTTAGTGAAAATCTCCGAAAAGACAGCGATCGGCTACCTGAAAGAGCTGTCAGAAAAAGTACTCGCCAGGGTCGGTGATCGCAGATGTTCCCTCTAATAGGTGGGAGCTAATGCTGGGATTTTTGAAGCGAATGGAGGGATATCCCTTCAAGGACAGATGATCCTTGAGGTGCCGGTGCAGAGGAGCCAGTACCCGATAGGGTGTGTATGCTCAGCACATATAAGAGTGAAATATTCAAAAGGGAATAGATATATAGTATAGCAGAAAATATGAAAGTGACATTTATAGAGCCTGGAGTCAAGGCTATACAGAATTACAAAGTGAAGAGCTACTCTATCTGGGTTAGATGGCTACAACAAGACGCGCTACTCGCGTCGTAAGACAGGAGGGTCTGCTGGAGCTGGCTTCGCGCAGAAGCCCACGAGAGCAGGACGGTTTACTTCGCCACGATCCTCAACGATGATGGTAGCCCCTACTGCGCGATGGAGTCCAACGTAGGGTACTGGACTCGACTTTCCTCGGAGACAATACGAAAGACTTTTGACTATACAGTATAGGGAAGATGAGCATAGTGGGAGCTCTTCCTAAAAAGCTCATCTCCTTATTCGAATGTTACCCTGGGACGACAGAGAAGAAGATACGTATAGACTTCAGATATACTAAACAAGGTGACTACTCGTCTCTCCTCTACCAAGGAGGCGTATGATGGGACTTATGAGCAGATCCGCACGGATTATCCCCCGATCTCAGCGGAGGAGCTGGAGAAGCTCTGGGTGGACTATCCGAAGTTCGGTGAGTACGACCAGCTCATTCGTCTGGATCGCATCCCCTCAGCTGGCGCGGGGCGCATCCTCAGTACACCGACAAGGGGTTCCCCGCCTTCCGCGAGCACCTCCAGCGAGACATCGACCGCTACCAGCAGCCCACAGAGTAGTCACTTCGTGAGCTGACGGCTCGTGCGCAGAGTTCCCCATCATCTCCCAAAAAGAATGCGACAATCATTAGTACTACTCTTTCTTCTCTTTTTACTTCTTGTTGGGGGACCAACCAGCAAGGAGCAGCCAAGTGATCGAGAGGCTATAGAGCACTTTAAGCAACACAAAGAGTTGTTTGATCAGAATCAAAGACTTGGCACTAGTTACCTCAGAGTATAAATCTGATCGAATGATTCAAGAACTGCTTAATGAAGCTGATTGCAAGTCGATCGCAGTATATGATGGGATGGTCTTCATTACTTATTTTCTGGGAGAACGGTGCTTTCCAGTACAGATTTAGAATATGTTTATATGCGCCCATTTCAGGACGTTTATGGTGACACAATCCCTCAGTCATGTACCCTGAGAGAGGAGTATTATAAGGATCGCAATTCAGATGCAAAAATGAAATCACTGGGAGATGGTTGGTATATTCGCTTGCTGATAGAATAAGTCTTTGGAAACAGGGGCTTGCTCTATTTGGGCAGATGAATATTTGCTTTGCCTTATGATTCGTATAATCAGGATAGGACAAATGAGGAGCTTTCTCAGAATTGATGCAGCCCATCTTATCTCTCAAGGGGGTTTTGTTCGTACTAGTAGTATGTGCAGGTTCAAACTCAAATCAAGACTCTATGTAGCAGTTGCACTTATAGCGGGTCTTGTCTATCTCTTTAGATTAGATATCTTCACGCCATCTAAATGAACACGATACGCTGAAGCAGGGTGTATTCATGTATGGTGGCACGACAAAAGGTACAAGTTGTGCTTCTCAAAGAAGCTCCGCTTTTACTTAGCAATAGACGAAAAACAGATAGAGGAGATATTCTGGAGGGACATAGTTTTGGACTCCATACTGCGATACTCTCATTACAAGGTGTCTTATTACCTTCGCTACAAAAGCACCTTACTTTGAGATTTTGAGGAGGGAAGCATTATGACGATACGAGCTATAGCGTGTGGACTGATGGGGTTATGGATTGGAGATCATTCCAAAGGATCAAGTTGGATCAGTGGAAATCAGGACGCGAGCCGATGGCACTGGAACCTATTATGTGGACCTACTGGAGTCTAAATATGGATTTCCGCTTCTTGGTAGATCCATCGCATATGATGATAGTCAGGAAGCTGACTATAATTCTGTACAGAGCTGTATGAGAGGAAGCGGAAGGGAGTTGGGCTACCAGTGCCCACGAAGTGAGGCGCTTCGCGCGAGCCAACGGCTGGTGCCGGAAGCGAGGGCGCTGCCATCTTTCCCTTATCTTTGTACCTTGTTGCGCGACTTTGCTCCTCAGATCTAGACATACGATGACGGCTCGACGAAGAATGCGCAAGATCCTCCTACGCTCCCCGAAGCCCCCGGCTGCTACAAGTACACATCGGCCATGGGAGGGCGTCGATCTACGTCGGGAAGGCGAAGACCTTTCGTCGCCGCGTCAGTAGCTACGTCCAGCGCGACGTACAGCTCAGTACACCACGGTGCCTTGGATCCATTCAGGTACAATGGGCACTGTGGGGTGTCAGGGTTCATGACCGCCCGCGCATCTGGGCTTGCACCGCCTCCCTCCACTGTGGGCCGTGCCCATCGGATGCCTCAGAGATTCATGTCATCATTTCTCTTCTGTGGGCTTTAGCTGAGGTCTGGAGCCTTCTTTCGATCAGCCCAGCATGTGTGTGCACATTCATGGTGGGTTCACTCAGTGCCTCGAGGTCCTTTCAAGATAATACGGCGCAATTCTGCGCTGGTGGATCGTCCTTATTTGCGGTCTGGACCAATTTTAATATATTGGTCTGAAGGTGACGGTGTCTCCCAGACGCCGGGATGGCTGGTGGTGAGGCAGATGGGCGGCCTCGCCGCTGGTGCTGGCGTGCCACGGCGGGCTCTCCAGCGCAGATTTTATTTTTATCTTCCCAGCTCTCCTGGGTGCCTCGGCCTCAGCCATCACCCCGCCAGTTATTCTGTCAGTGGGGTGTTCCCAGGCGAGGTGCCCTGCACACAGTCAGGACAGAGTTCTGGCCCCAGCCCTGGGCAGTCTTTTTACAGAACCTGGGCTTTCAGCTCTTACCTGGTCCTGGCTGTATTGTCACCAATTTACGCTCTCTGGGATCCTTCCCTAGACATTGTAAAAAACCAATTGGACGGATCTGGATCTGTTCTCCTTCAGATCTCATGGTCTTCCTTTCTCTTCAAAGGCTGGCCTCCAGCCTGCCTTTGAGGGTTGCCCTCTTGAAATGGTCCAGCAAGAAATAAAAGGAGAAAAACTGAAATATCTTTTGCTCATGCATGAGCGGAATGTGACCAAGACCTGGTGCCCCAGCCATATCTTTGGTGCCTCAAGCATGGCAGACTCTTGGATCTTCTTTAATTATTTACTCTCTGCTGTGGTGTCAGTCTCATGTGGTCAGTCTTTAAATGCCATTCTCTCGCGGCAGCCCATGACCCTCTGGATCTATTTGCCTTGGCCACATCGGCTGACCAGCCGGTGCGCCGCGCAGATCTTTATTTTATTTCGTTCAGACGTCAATGCTACGCGGGCGTCATCACTGCTTCCCTTTCTCGCCGGTTTTCGCGCCAGGCCAGTGAGATCGGTGACCTTCGGTGGTGGCCCATCCTCGCGCAGCGTCTCTGGCGGCTGTGTGATGACCGACGGCGTCGTCACGCTATACCCATAAATCACGATATGCCGGCGCAGTGCGCCCGGTCCTAACGCCTATATCGGAACCATTTTGTTTGCTTTGCCCTGTTGCAACAGATGCTCGAGATCGACCAGCGGCGGCCTGGTTAAACGCCTACATCGTCGGGGGGCTATGTGCGTGACCTCCTCCTCTACCGCCCCTCGAAGGATATCGACGTCGTCTCCATCGGGCGCGGCATCGACCTGGCACAGGCGGTAGCAGGGCGCCTCGGGCGTGGTGCACACATCTCGGTCTTCGCTCGATTCGGCACCGCACAGGTCAAGCAGGGCGACCTGGAGATCGAGTTCGTAGGCGCTCGTCGTGAGAGCTACACCCCGATAGTCGCAAGCCCTTCGTCGAGGACTGGTACGCTGGAGGAAGACCAGGAGCGCCGTGACTTCACGAGTCAATGCTCTGGCCATCTGCCTGAATGCCGACCGCTTCGGTCAGCTCGTCGACCCCTTCGACGGCCTCACACGATATGGAGGCGCTCATCCCTGCGCACACCCTCTCGATCCCGACATCACCTTCAGCGACGACCCGCTGCGCGTGATGCGTGCCATACGCTTCGCCTCACAGCTCGGCTTCTTGCATCGACCCCGACACCTTCGCGGCTATCGGGCGAAATGCAGGCGCATCGAGATCATCTCCGCCGAGCGCATCGCCACGGAGTTCAGCAAGATCCTCCTCTCCCCTCGCCCATCCATCGGCCTCGAGCTCTTTGAGAAGACCGGTCTGATGAAGCTCGTCTTCCTGAGCTCCTCGAGCTCAAGGGCGCCGAGACGCGCGACGGCATCGGGCACAAGGACAACCTCACCCACACCTGCAGGTCGTGGACAATATGGCTGAGGCACTCGTCACCGCCCGCCCTGGGCACGAGATGAATCTCTGGCTCCTCTGGGCAGCGCTCCTCCACGACATCGGGAAGCCCTGCACGCAAGCGCTTTGACCAGCGCCTCGGCTGGACCTTTCACAACCACAACTTTATCGGCGCGAGAGATGGTGTCGAAGATCTTCCGCCGCCTCCGCCTTCCGCTTGATCACAAGATGCACTACGTGGAGAAGCTCGTCGATCTGCGTACGCGCCCCGCCACCCTCGTCGATGAGGGCGTGACAGACTCCGCTGTGCGCCAGCCGCTCTTCGAGGCGGGAGATGATATCGACGACCTCATGCTCCTCGTCGAAGCCGACATCGAGCAAGAACCCCAGCGCGTACGCAAGTACCTCGACAACTATAAGGTCGTTCGTCAGAAGCTCATCGACATCGAGGAGAAGGACCGCATCCGCAACTTCCAGCCGCCCATCTCGGGACAGCTCATCAGCGGATACCTTCGCCCTCACGCCTTGCCGCGAGGTGAGGGCTCATCAAAGGACGCTATCAAGGACGCTATCCTCGACGGCACGATCCCCAACGAATACGAGCCGCCTACGAATTTATGCTCCGCGAAGCAACCGCTCTCTGGCCTCACTCAGCGAAGAAACAGGCTACCTACCCCAATCACAGAGATACCACTACCCCTTACTTTATGATCTTGTCGTAAAGTGAGGGCGATTATTATCGAGTACCTTTTGCACCATCAAAAAGGATAGTCGACCGACTGTCTCCGATTGCTTAGAAGAAGGAATATATTTATGATCGTAACAAAGCGCGCCAACGATCCCGTCTGGACGAACATCTATGCTTGTATGCCCAGCTGCCCACTGAGCTGCGTAGACTCGACGAGATCGCCCACAACCTCTGGTGGGTATGGACCCCCAAGGCACAGAATCTCTTCCGCCGTATCTCTCCCGAACTCTGGGAGTCGACCGAGGCAATCCCTATCACGCTCACTCGCCTGCTCTCCGCCGAGGGATGGCAGCCCTCGTTGCAGACACAGGACTTCGCGCGCAGCTGGACGAAGTCTGTGCCGACTTCAGGCCTATATGAACGAGCCTCGCAGACGCGAGTACGCCCCTCCGTCGCCTACTTCAGTGCGTAGTGCGGTCTGACGAATATCCTCCAAGATCTATTCCGGCGGTCTTGGCGTCTCGCTGGTGACTCACCTCAGAAGCTCAGCGACAGCAACGTCCGCCTCACCGCCGTCGGCTTCCTCTATCGCTACGGCTACTTCACCCAGAGCCTCAGCCCCGAAGGGCAGCAGCAGGCGAACTACGAAGCCCAGGACTTCACCAGCTCCCCATCGAGCAGATCTTCGAAGAGGACGGACAGACACCCCTCATCCTCGAGGTAAAGCCCTATGCTGGTCACTAGCAGTATACAGCCACGTATGGAAGGGCTGAATGTCGGCCGTATCAGCCTCTACCTCCCTCGACACCGACATCCCACAGAATAGCGAATGGGATCGCCCCATCACGCACCAGCTCTATGGCGGCGACTGGGAGAACCGCAGCGAAGCAGGAGTACCTCCTCGGTATCGGTGGTGTGCTCCTCCTCAACCGCCCCGGCATCCTCGAAGGACGTCTGACGTACGAACGAAGGTCACGCTGCCTTCGGCGAGGCGTACAGCGCCTCCTGGACTACGTCGAGGGCGAAGGTCTTCCCTTCGACGAAGCTCTCGAGCTCGTTCGCGCCTCCTCGATCTACACCTGCCACACGCCCGTCCCCGCTGGTCACGACTACTTCGATGAGGAGCTCCTCGGCAAGTACCTCGTACATCCCTGGGCGTCTCGGCATCTCTTGGCACGACTTTCATCAGCCTCGCCGTGAGAACTCCGAGAGCAACGAGAAGTTCTCCGTGAGCAGTCTTCGCACTGAATACCTGTCAGGAAGCCAACGGTGTGAGTCTGCTGCACGGCCGCGTCTCTGGGAGATGTTCGCCCCCGACTCTGGAAGGGCTTCTTCCCCGAAGAGCTGCACGTCGGCTACGTCACCAACGGCGTCCACTCTACTACGTGGTCTCTGCCGAGTGGCGGGAGCTCTACACGAAGCACTTCGGCAAGGACTTCCTCAAGAAGCAGACCGAGGAAGCTACCGGGCGAAAGATCCAGCAGCTCCCCAACGAGACGATCTGGGGAGACACACCAGGCTATCAAGCTCCGTCTCATCGAGCATATCCGCACCTTCTACGGCGAGAAGTGGATCCGCAACAGCGGCAACCCGAGACGACGGTATCCGTCCTCGAGGTATCAACCCCAACGCTCTGATCATCGGCTTCGGTCGTCTTCGCTACCTACAAGCGTGCGCACCTCCTCTTCACCGACCTCGAGCGTCTGGAGCGTATCGTCAGCAACCCCAAGTACCCCGTACGGTTCCTCTTCACAGGTAAGGCGCACCCCGCCGATGGTGGTGGTCAGGGGCCTCATCAAGCACATCCTCGAGATCAGCCGCCTGCCTCAGTTCCTCGGGAAGATCATCTTCCTCGAGAACTACGATATGCGCCTTGCCAGCAAGCTCATCGCTGGCGTAGACATCTGGATGAACACCCCTACTCGTCCTCTCGAAGCCTCGGGTACCTCAGGCGAAAAGGCCGAGATGAACGGTGTCCTCAACCTCTCCGTCCTCGACGGATGGTGGTACGAAAGGCTACCGCAAGGGTGCTGGTTGGGCGCTCACCGACAAGCGCACCTTCGCTGATCAGTCGCCGCAGGATAAGCTCGACGCCACGACGATCTACGACCTTCTCGAGAAGGAGATCGTACCCTCTACTTCCAGCGCGACGGCAAGCCCTACTCCGATGGTTGGGCAGCAGACGATGAAGAACTCGATGAACTTCATCGCTCCTCACTACACTAGCGCCGCGTGATGGACGATTACTACGAGCGCTTCTACACGAAGCTCGCTGAGCGCTCTGCTCGCCCTGCGCAGACTCGAGACCGTATCGCCCGCGAACTCACCGAGTGGAAGCGTGCTACCGCTGAGGCTTGGGATAGCGTACGAGGTCGTCTCTGTCGAGGTGCTGCGAGCGCAGCATATATGATCCAACGAGCGCCACACGGGCGACGAAGAGACGGTACGCCTTGTCCTCGACAAGGATTGCACTCACCCGGATCTTGAGATCGAGCTCGTCGACGCACGCGAAGACGCTCAGGGTCGACTCGCTTCGTAGCGAAGACTGCCCTGACACTCGTCGAGCTGCAATGGCTCACGTGAGGTCTATGAGCTCCGCTTCAAGCGAGGCTCGTCCTGGGCACTACAAGCGTGCTCTGCGTATCCTGCCTTCGCACCCCGAGCTCCCCATCGTATGGACTTCGCACTCGTGCGCTGGGTAGCCCTTCGTAGGGTCTCCCCCTACCCCATCACTTTATGCAGCACGTCCCGGTCATCTGACTGTCGGGACGTGCCTGCCTCTAGCGCTACTGCTGCCCGCACATCTACTGAGCAAGTAGCCCCTTTGAGGGAAAAGCCCCACCCAATACAAGCACTCTACCCCAGCGGTGCACTCTTTTACGAAGCAGCGGAAGATAAGCTCCGTCCACGTCGGAAGTCTTATCGTCCACGTACAGATCTTTGGATTTTAGGCACGTAGATGATAGGACTATGCCATAGCCGACCAAATAGCACCAAAGGTACCGCCCTTTCTTTCCGCACCCTGCCGTACTTTTTGCCTCAGGAAGAGCAGAGAGCTTTTTCCTATCAGTAAGACAAGTACCCCAATACACGACACGACGATGGCAAAGTACACACGATGAGGCAAGTCCCTCAAGGCCTTGGGATAGCATCCCAGCCAACATCCTCGCCTGATCAGCGAAGGACGACTCAGCACCGAGGACCTCCGAGCGTATCGCCGAGGGCTGTACCTTCTCACGCGCCGAAAGTGAAGGCGTACCCAGCTCCTCGGCGAAGAGCTCTCTAAGAGGCTCGCAGACGGCTATATCGTACATATCGATGGCGTGGGGAGCTTCCGCCCCAAGCTTGGCTACCGCAAGGAGGTTGATCCCCTGAAGGCGAAGGAACCACGACGCGCAATGCCGCCAGCCTGAGATAGCCGATGTGCGCTTCCACGCGAGACCGCAGGCTCGTACAGCGCACCATAGCCTGCAGGCTCCAGCGCGCCCCGCATCGCAGCCACACGCGCCCTCGAGAGGGTCGTGCAGCGTCGCCAGCCCCTCCGCCATCTACACACCCACCACATCCTCACCCGTAGCGAATATGTGAAGCTCTCGGGCTCTCGACGGCCGCCACGGCAGAGCTAAAGGCTTTGTCACAGCGGGTCACATCGCACGAAAGGGCATCGATTCGCACTCGACCTATCGCCTACCCGACTCTTCGGAAAACGAGTAACTTTACCCCAGAGAAAGGACATCATCCCTCCACATTAAGTCACACAAACACGGGCTATTCACCATGCATAATTACCTCAATCTCATCCTATTCCTTCTTCTTGGGACAAGCTGTATCTCAGCCCAAAAGCCTGTCGCCACGATCCACGGACACGCCTTCCACCTCGGCGATAGCCTCACCATAGGTCTGCCCCATGATAATGATCCCAGCGGTATTTACAAAGCACTCTCTTGGTCGCAGGAAGATGAAGATATGGAGATCCCCGCCTTCGCAAAAGGCGAATTCAAGATACATATCAAGCCCTTTAAAATGAATGTATTCGGCGAGAGGATCAATGAGCCAGATACCGTGTACTTTCTCAGCCTCCCACAGTACCCCAAGGATAGCCTCATCATCGACCTCAAGAAAGCGGTAGAGCGTGGGGAGATCCTGACGGAGCCCATACGGGAGGGTAAGACGCTCTATCCAGAGGCCGTAGAGCTACGCCCCTCAGACTATATCGTGGCTCTTATCAAGATCGGGACCCTAACCTACACAGACGAAGTCATCCAGGTATACGCCAAAAACTTGAAGGACAGAGTGCAGACGAGCGATGACATCGACGATCCCCGCAAGTTTCAGAGACAGCGAGCGACCCTATTGACGAAGCTGAAAGCAGCCGTCGAGAAGTTCGATCTCGATCGGGTCTACTACCTGCGACACAAGGTCATCACCAGGGATACGACCCCAAGCGCTCGGGCTATGCCTGGCAGCCAGGAATAGATGGTCCGTTACCCGACCCCCGCTATTGTGGGGAGGACGCGATCAGACCATCCTTCTTTACAGAAAAGGAAGTTCCCTTCATCAGCGTCCCTGCTGACCGAGCAGAGCGCTTTGAGAAGCGCACAGATACAAAAGGAATGGGTATGCAGGCATTCTACGTCAAGTCCTATATCCGTATCGCCCCTGGGACATCCTACGTAGCGGATCAGCCCCCTCATCTACATCATACCGGTAGATTACCTCGGGCTCGATGCCTACGAATACCCCCCACTGCGCCTACTACCACCTCGGCTCCAGCAAGGCGGTGGAAGTGCCCTACCACCCATAGCCCCCGCAAAAAAGAAGTAACTTTAGCCATAGGAGAAAGGCTTTGACACACCTCCAATTCACACAACTACTACCTATTCCTCATGCGTAACTACCTCTATCTTTTCCTATTCCTTCTGCTTTGGCACGGGCTCCATTGCAGCCCAAGAGCCCGTCGCCACCATCAATGGACACACCTTTCCACGTGGGCGATAGCCTCACCATAGGCCTGCCTTATCAACCAGAAGAGCGGTATCAAAAATGAGCCTAGCAAAAGGTACAAAACCATTAGACATCCATCACGGGAGGATAGGGAGATTCCAGCCTTCACGAGAGGAAAACTCAAGTGGAGTATTCCTACCCCTAAGAAAAACATCTTTGGAAATCTCATCCCGCAAGACACTGTGTACTTCTTGAGTCTCCCAAAGTATCCTAAGGATAGCCTCGTCGTAGAGCTTGCCAGAGCCATACAGAAGGGGAAATCATAACTGACCCGATAGAGCATACACCTCTCCACCCAGAGGCCGTGGAGCTTCTACCTGCGGATTATGTCCCTGCACTTATCAAAGCTGGCTACACGACATACACGGATGTAGCACTCAAGGCATACGCTCAATCTTTGGGGGATAGCGAGTCATCGCAGACCTCTAATCCCTTCGAATACCAACGACAACGAGCTAATCTTCTAGAGAAGCTGAAGAAAGCCGTGGAGAAGTTCGATCTGAATCGAACTTACTATGCAAGGCATCAGTTCATCACCGAAGGATATGACTTCACTCGATCTGGCTACCCTTATGGAGAGTTATATGGGTCTACACTACCCTACCTCCTACTCCTGGTAACAATAAGATCTCGCTCTACCTCACCATCACAACAGAGTACTTTTCGTCAGCGTACCTGCATGAGCGAGCTGAAATCTATGAGAAGCGCTCTGGGACTCTGGGAAATAATACTCATACGCTCTATGCACGGTTTTACTCCGACTGCTTCCAGCAGAGAGTTATATGGAAAATGATAGCCATGCTCTATCGGACGAACATCAACTTACTCAGTCTTGACGCCTACGAATACCCCCACTGCGCCTACTACCACTTAGGCTCCGGCAAGGCGGAGTAAGGGTCATTCTAAGCCCTATCACAAAGGTCCAGAGGAGCTGTGCAAAATGTACTACTCCTCTGGATCTTCTTCTTTCACTTAATTCCATCGATAAAAGCCAAGACTTTACCC
>BNJT01001713.1_pt1 | contig 13747 bp, 19 predicted proteins | sample 8540491 | NCBI WGS metagenome assembly BNJT01 (sample SAMD00202455, study PRJDB9452) | human saliva metagenome | host: Homo sapiens
CCACTCTTCAAACATGTGGTACAAACATTAATTCTCTTTACAGAACCGTCAACGACAACTCTAACTTTCTCCTATTTGCTCCCCATGAGTCCTGTACTGTCTTTCTGTGTGAAAAGTTACTTTATTTCCAAATAATTTTGTTTTATCACAAATTGCATCTTTTTGACATTTTTCATGCCTCCTTTTACAAACTCAAATTTAACAGTAGTATTATATCATAGACGAGCTCCCATTTGCAAGTCTTTTATTATTTAGTCAAATATTTATTTTCAATATACAAATTATTATCTTTATAAAACAAGTTCTATTGGCTCATTATACATTTTTGCTATCTAAGTCTATCTGAAAAAACTTCTCATTCCACTAAACCTCATTTACATTTATAAAATTATCAACCATATATTGTACTTTTTATCATCTGATATATTAAAAATCTATCGAACTGTTAATTTTTACCAAATCCATTGAAAATTTCGAAACTTTTTACCTATATAGTTATCTTTATCAATAATATTCTTTACATCATCATAATGTTCACCATATATATTTTTATATTCTCTAGATTCAAATTCTATATTTTTAATATGTTCATTAAAATATTCTAAATTAACATTTTCAATAAATAAAATTTTAAAAATAAAGAGAAAAAGAATAATTATATAGCGCTAACCTATATGCTCCAAAATTCTATTAATTTCAAAAATTTTTCATTCAGACTCATTTTTATTATTTGCAAAAATCTTTTTATTTTCCATTTATAAAATGAAATATCTTTAATCGATTTCTATAAATTTCTATTAATCATTATAACTTCAGAATTTCTAAATATTTGGTTATCATAATTATAATAAAAATCTTTTAAACTTTTAATAGAATATCTGAATCTGCTGTTTAAGTTGTGATATTTTATCCTGTTCTAAAAATTTAATATTTTCTTTTTGAGTCCTTTGAATAGTATCCAATATCAATACACTTTTAAAACAATTGCAACAAATATCATTGTATAATTTATATTTGATGGAATTAATCTAGCCTGTTCTACAATTTTACCATCCTTTAAAACAGACCCATAAAAATCCGCCTTCTTTTGCTTTCATCAATTCCCCACCAGATTTCATAGTAACTCTAAAATAGCTCTTTTTCTCTTATTGAAGAAGCAATAATACCGGCTATTGATACATCACTTATAGAAATCTTTGAGTATTTCCCAACATCAAAATATTTATTTTCTTCTTCTGAAAAACTTTTTAATATCTAGCAAAACTTTTGTAATTTCGTTTTTGTTATTTTCATCCATAATAATTTCTCCTGCTTTTTATCTTATCTTTTTCTATAAAAATTTCAAGTTCATCTTCGGAAAATTATATTAATTCCAAGCTCTTGGGCTTTTAATTTCGAACCCGCCTTTTCTCCAACAACTAAAAAGTCGGTAGATTTGGCTACTGCAGATTGAACTATAAGTCCATTTTGCGAAAAATATCTTTCCAAATCTTTTTCTTTTATAATTTTAAAAAGTTCCAGTTATTACAATTTTATCTGTAAACTCGCTTTTTGAAATTTCTTTATAGGGAATTACTTCTATTCCTTTTTCAAGTAATTTATTCAAGAGCATCTTGCTATATTCATCATTAAAAACTCAAAAATAGAATTAGCTACAACGTCTCCGACATCATTAATTTGTAAAGTTCTTCAACAGTTGTTTCCCTTAAGTTATCTAAATTTATATATTTTTAGCTAAATCTTTTGCAGTTTTTATTCCAACATTTTTAATTCCAAGTGCATAAATAAAAGTTCTCTAAATTTACCTTTTACTCTCTTCTATTGAGTTTAATAAATTATTAACTTTCTTATCCTTAAATTTTTCTAATGTGATAAGTTCATCATATTTTTTAAATCATAAATTTTATAGACCTTATCTACTCCTAATTTGTCAAACAATGATTCAATAGTCTTCTCGCTTAATCCTTCAATATTCATTGCATTTTTACTAGAAAAATGAACAAGTGACGAAGTTAGTTGTAGGTGTACATGCTAGAGTGTTTGTACAGATGTACTCCATCTCTAATCAATTCACTATTACAATAAGGACAATGTGTTGGCATTTTTAATTTCTCTCTCATTTCCATTATCTTCATCCATTGTTCCAAGAATTTCCGGAATAACGTCATTTGAACGTCTTATCAAAAACTCTTGAATTTATTTTTACTTTTTCTTAAAATATCATCATAATTATTTAAAGTTGCCCTTTGAACAGTTACATCACCTATTTTCAACTGGTTCTAAAATAGCTGTAGGAGTAACTTTTCCTGTCCTACCTACATTCCATACACTACTTTTAAAAATTGTACTATATTCTTCTGCCTCAAATTTATAAGCTATTGCAAAATCTAGGAAATTTATTAGTATATCCAAAAATTCTCTAAGTTCAAAGTCATTAACTTTTAATTACAACACCATCTGTCAAATAATCAACTCTCTCTTAATATATCTATTTCGTTTATTTTATCTTTAATTTCATTCATATTATGACATTTTTTCATATCCATTAACTTTAAATTTATTATCTTTTAAAAATGAAATCATTTTCTTCTTGAGTTTTGAATTGTTCATCAGACTTAAAATCCAACATTATAGATAAAAAGCTATCTAAATTTCTACTTGCAGTTTTTAGGATCCAAATTTCTAATCGCTCCTGCTGCAGCGTTTCTAGCATTCTTTAAAGGTACTTCTGCAGTCTCATTATATTTTGATAGAGCAGAAAGAGGCTAATAGCTTCTCCTTGAATTTCAACTAAACCTTTATAGTCAATTTCAAGGGGATACTTTTTATTGTCTTTACTTGTTCAAAACTTCTTCTCCATATACTCCATTACCTCTAGTAGATGCAGAAACTAAAATTCCTTTATCATAAGTCAAATTTATAGTTAATCCATCAAATTTAAATTCAACATAATACTCCAAAGTCTTTTTCGTGTTATTTATAGAATTGTATTCATTCAAAAGTGCATCTATTATGAAAACTCTTCAAGCTCTTCAAAAACTTTGAGCCTTTTGTAAACTATAAAAGTTCTTTTAAATGTGTATGTTTTTCAAATTTTTCTAAAAACTTCTCCCACCTACTCTTTGAGTTGGAGAATTTGATAAAAGTACGCCTGTCTTTTTCTAATTTTAGAGTTCATCATAGAGTTTATCATACTCAGTATCACTTACAATAGGTTCGTCTCCAAAAGTGTAATACTGATATGCCCAAAGATTTAATTTTTCTACTAATTTCTTTCATTTTATCCATAATTAAGCCCTCTTTATACGCTTGTCTTTCTTTAAATCAAACAATTTAATTCCTTCTCCATCAAACGCAACCATAAGCATTACTCTTTGTTCCAGCCTTTTCACATTTTATAACAGTTCCCATACCATATTTTTTCGTGTATAATCTTTTCTCCAACTTTATAAATATCTTTAGATGAAGTTTTAGTTGGTTTTTGATAATGATTTAATGGTTTGTCCAGTTTTTGTTCTGTCTAAATCTGAATTAGAAACATAAGTTCTGGAATAATCTGTATAAGCTATCATTTCTAATTTTCGAAGTAGTAACTCTTTCTTCATCAAAAATTAAATTCAAGATTAATGCTTTTATCGTCAACATAATTAATTATTTCATCTACAAAACTTGAAACTCTATAAAGATTTAATTTCCCATACATAGTCATACTCTTTGTTGAAGAAATAAAAAGTTTTTCTTTTGCTCTAGTAATAGCTACATAGAAAAGTCGTCTTTCTTCTTCAAGTCCATCATCCTCTCTTTAATTGACCTTTCACTCGGAAATATACCTTCATTCATTCCTATAATAAATACAACTTTATATTCAAGTCCTTTTGCAGAATGAATAGTAGTTAAAGTAACTGTATCATCCGAATCTTCAGTCTTATCTATATCAGACAAAAAGACTATTGGTTTCTAAGTATTCTAATAACTTTAATTCCTTTATAACTATTAGAAATTTCTTCCAAAAATAAATTTATATTTTCTGCCTTTTTCAAACTCTTTCTTTTCATTTTCTCTTAAACAATCTACAAATTTGATTGAATCTAAAAAGTTCTTTAATCAAGATTTCAACTTCAGTATCTTCAACACAAGTGATAAAGCCGAAAATCATATCTCTAAAATTTTCAAATTCAGTTCTTAATTTTTACTTACAGAGTCCAAAAATTCATTTCTAAATAGTCCATCAAAAAGACTGATATTTTCAGCATAGCAATATTCCTCTAGTTTTTGCAAACTTACATTTTCCAATTGAACGCTTAGGATAATTTATTATCCTTCTAAAAGCATTATCATCCTTCGGATTTGCAATTAATTTTAAATATGCCAAAAATATCTTTAATTTCTTTTTCTATCGTAAAACTTTAGACCACCGACCATCTCTATACGCAATAGAATTTTCTAGTGTATCAATTGCAAATGATTGAAAATTTGCACGATATAAAACTGCGATATCTGATAAATTATAACCTTCAAAAATCAAATTTGAAATATTTTGTGCAACTTCTATAGCCTCATAATTTTTCATTTTGATAGCTTTTTATAAATTATTTCATCTCCGCCCTCTGTCCAGAGATTTTTCTTTTCTATTTACATTATTTTTATAAGTTCATTAGTACAAATCCAAAAATCTTTTGTGTTGAACGATAATTTCTTCAAGTAAAATTATTTTTGAATTGGGAAAGTCATTTTCTCGAAATTCAAAATATTTTGAAATGTTTTGCGCCTCTCCACCCATAAATTGATTGGTCGATATCTCCAACGGCAGCATACATTTTTATATTTAGATGCTAAAAAGTTTTATAATCTCATATTGGGCATCATTAGTGTCTTGATATTCATCAACATAAATATATTTAAATTTTTCGGAATAATAGTCCAAAACTTCAGGACATAAAAAGTTCAATAGTTTTAAAGATAAGGTCGTCAAAATCTAAGGCATTATTCTTTATTAAGATTTCCTCATATTTTTATAAATTTTTCTACTACATCAGTATTACTTACCCAAAGGAAAAATATTTTGAAAAATTCGTTAGATTTAACATTTTTCCCTTTTAGCATCACTTTCTATAATTCCTATAACTGCATTTTTAAACTCTCCAAGTACACTTTCCCAAGTAGGATTTTTGTTTTTGAAAAATCTCTTTTAAAACTAACTTTTGATCATCTCCAGCATAAATAGTAAAATTATTTGAATATCCTATTTTTCTATATTAAATCTTAAAAATTTTAGAGCAAATTGAGTGAAAGGTCCCTTATTCACATACTAGAAATATCTCTTTTAAAGATATTTTCTATTCTCTCTTTCATTTCCTTTCCTGCTTTATTTGTAAAAAGTAATAGCTAAAATTTCATACTCACTTACATTTTTCTAAAACTGCATAAGCTATTTTAGTAGTCAATACCTTTGTCTTTCCACTTCCTGCTCCAGCAAGAACCAACAATGGAGATCCAAAATGCTCTACAGCCTCTAATTGTTTATTATTTAATCCTTTTTTAACAGATCCATACATAACCCTCATTACTTATCTCATAAAAAGCAATGGGCTTTTACCATTGCTTAATTAAAATTTATTTTCCAATAGCTTTAACAATATCATTTGAAATTTTTACAATTTCAATATTTTCAATATTTTTTAGCTTTTATTTGAACATTTTTTGCCAACATCTTCTTTTTACTGAAACATAAAGTTTTATATCCTCTGCGCTTAGCTTAGCTAAGTCAGACTCGAAACCTCTTACAGTAACTTTATCCGATCTTGAAGCCCTCTTTAATATAATATCCCTTCCTGAATCGTTCTCTATTTCAATAGTTGAAAGCATCTATTTCCCATACTTTTTCAATTTTTATCAACATCAATATTAATAACGACTTTAAGATCATTATTTACAAGAGTAACATCGGAAGGTAATTCTAAGTTTAAATTAAACGAACCAGATTCCTTTATTTGAGATAAGTCAAAAGGCTTTGGTGCTTATTTGGAGAAATTTGTTCTAAACTCGTTAAATTACCAACTATAGAAACTATATTAGGAACTATATTTTTCTTTTAAAATCCTAACATCACTAGGTGGCGAGTTAATCTCAACTAATTTTATTTGAACTTCTTTGAAATCTTAAATCCGATAGAAACATTGGTGTCTGTTTTGCTAAGATTAACCTTTTTACTTCTTGATTAAGTTCATCAACTGGAACTATTTTTGATTGTACCACTTCATCGCTATCTTTTATTAGTTACATCAACTACACAAAGAACTTTCTTTACTTTATTTACATAACTCACAGGACCTTTAACTACAACTTCTGAGATCTGCAGGCTCTGCTACTACTTGATTTTTATTTTTATCTGTCCAACAGTATCAACTTCCACTTTTAAAAAGTCTTAGTTACTTCTTCATCCAAAGTTACAAGTAAATCATTTTCTGACGCAGATTTTGAAACTGAACATTAAATGGCACTTTATAATTTATTGTTAATCTATGTGCTCCAGATGTTATTCCATTTGTAAATTCACCTCTGCAACAATATCACTCTGATTTACAGAATAAACATCACTTCTTTACCAGTAATAGTAACTGTTACGGTTGGATTTTCAGGGCTAACTCTTATCAATTTTCTAGATTCTAAGACTGATTGATTTTTAAAACTTACAGGAACATCATGAAACTGTTCTAGTAACAACAGGATTAACTCCTCCTATAACTAGAAACCATAACAATTCCTACGCAAATTGAAATCAATTTTAATTTAAAATCTTTTTATAAATTCAATTATACTCTTTATATTAATCTTTTTAACAATTTTATCACCTTGATTTTCATCAATTTCACTAACTTCTCTTTTATATCTTCAATTATTTCCTTCTTTACTTCTTCTTTTGAAGTTCTTCCTTATTTTACGACATCATCTGAAGCTTCTTTGTTTTCAAATAAATTTTGAAAATTTCTTTCAAAGTATTAGTATCTTCGACAACAAAATTTTCAACCAAATAATTTAATAAGTACCCTTTTGAAACATTTCTATTTATTTTTTGATTTTTCACAAATAGACACATATCCTCGCTTCTTCACTAACAACAATTACTATGGCGTCAGATTTTTCAGAAATACCAATACCAGCTCTGTGTCTTGTTCCTAGCTCCATAGAAATTTGTTTATTATCCGTTAATGGTAAAAAAACAAGATGCTGCAATAATATGATCATTACTTATAACCACAGCTCCGTCATGTAAAGGAGTATTAGGAATAAAAATATTCATAAGTAATTCATAAGAAACTTCAGAATTTAAAGAAATACCTGTTCTTAATAATATCTCTAAGCCCCTGTCTTTCTTTTCCAAAACCATCAATGCACCAATATCTCGCTAAAGAAAAACTTGCCTTTAACAATTTCTTCAATAATATTTACATTACTTCTTGATCCTTCAAAATTAACTGGTTTTTAAAAATTTATTATTTCCAATATGTTCCAAAAATTCTTCTAAGTTCAGGTTGAAATACAATTAAAATAGCAATAAACCCTACTGTAACAGCATTATTTAAAATCTAAACTTATAGTATAAAGTTTAAAAATTCACTAAGTTTTTGAAGCAATAAAAATAAATAGTATTCCCTTTATAAGTTGAGTTGCTCTTGTTCTTATTAAAAGCAAATAACTTATAAAAACATAAAACTGACTAGAAATATATCTATAATATCTGTTATTCTAATAGTTGATATTAAAAACTAATTTATCCAATCCCATAAAATCACATCTTTCTAATTTTTATAATTCACATACTAATTATAATATAATCTAAATTAAAAATTCAACATAAAAAGATTGAAAAATTTTATTTCCAATCTCAAATTTAAAATAAGTTTATTCTTCACTTTCTTGCAGCATCCATCATTATTGCACATTCCATTCTTTTTCTAAAGAGTTTACAACCATATTCATATATTTTTGTGATGTCTTTATGCATATGATATGCATTGGCAGGACAACCTCCTGCACAATAAAGTTTTGCCCAACAATCTTGACAATCTTCTCTGAATATATATTACAAGACCCAAATGTATCCCTTTATATCTTCTCTTTTATTCCATCAAAAACATTCCCTAAACACATTTCTTTATCATTTACAAATTGATGGCAAGGATATAAATCTCCTGTCGGAGTTACAGACATATACTCTGTACCAGAACCACAACCTGCAATTCTTTTTATGAATACAAGGACTTGTTTCAAGATTTATAGTGTAATTATAAAAAGAAATTTGATTCCCCTCTTTTTCTCTTTTTAACATTTCTTTTTGCCAAAAATTTCATATTGTTCAAATAAAATAGGTAAATCTTCTTCTGTTAGGGGCAGAAGGTGAACTCAAATCCGCAACAACTGGCTCTATACTCAATTCTGTAAAACCTAAATCAGCCTATATGAAAATATCATTAGTGAAGTCTGTATTATGATGCGTAAATGTTCCTCTTATGTACAATAGTCCTTATCCCCTCTTTTTCAACAAGTTTTTGAAATTTAGGAACTATTGTATTATAACTCTCCTTCACCTTTTATATTAACTCTAAATCTATCATTAGTTTCTTTTTTCCGTCAAGAGATAAAAACCACATTATGCATTTTCCTTTATTTACAAAATCAATTACCTCATCATTTAAAAAGAACTCCATTTGTAGTAAGAGTAAATCTAAAGTTTTTATTATGTTCTTTTCTACTCTCTTGCATAATTTACTAACCCTTTTACAACTCTCCACTAACAAGTGGTTCTCCTCCGAAAAATCCACCTCTAAATCTCTTTCTCGCTCCACTGTGTTCAATTAAAAATCTATCGCTTTTTACCGACTTCAAAAGTCATAATTGCATCTTTTCCAGATATGTTCCCTGTTTTGCAAAAACAATATTCACATGCTAAGTTACAAGTATGAGCAATATGTAAGTCAAAGTGCTTTTACGACAGAATTTGATTTTACTTAGGTTTAATCCTTTAGAAAATATCCTCAGTAAACAATTGCTTATTATCTTTTAAATATCTCAACATCTTCAAGACATTCCTCAACATCTTTCTCTATAATATTTTTATATCTATCAAGCAAATAATCTCTATTATCTCTCTTTCTTAGAATGATTTTCATAAAGTTCTATAATATCATAAGCAACTTCATCAACTACATGAATTGCTCCACTATAAACATCGAAGTACAATGTTATATCCGTTTAATTTATACTCTGATGTATCATATTATTCTACATCTTCGTAAGGTTGATTTGCTAACTCCTGATGATGTTTTTGAGTACTTTTGACAAGATGCTTTTGACATTCTCCACATCCACCTTCAATTATTGAATTAGTGTAAGTTTCTTGTCTTAATGTTCTTATTCTACTAACTGATTCACATGGGTTGATTTTTGCAACTCCTGATGATGTTTTTAGATGTCACTCTTGACAAGATGTTTGACATTCTCCACATCCACCCTCAACTATTGAATTATGTAAGTTTCTTGTCTTTTAATGTTCTTATTCTTGACATGATTTCTTCCTTTATTTTATTTATGATATTAATTTTATCATTACATTTTGATTTTTGAAAAATCTTAAATCTATATTTTCTTCTCTGTATTTTTGAAATAAATTTAAGACTTCCTTCAGTTATAATCTCTCCAGGTGTTAAAATAGGTATTCCGGAGGATATGCCCATACATATCTCCTGAAATCTTTGAAATTGAATAAAAAGACTTCGAGTAAGATTAGACATAACTGCATGTCTTTGATACTTAGCTTCTGTTTTAACAACAATTTATTAAATATAAAATCCCTACAAACCTCGAGATTTACTTTTATCTATAGTCAAAAAAGTGCATAAATTAATCTATCCAAAGATTTTTATTGAAATTCCAATACCTGTATACGCTATTACATATTTAAAGGATGCCATCTCCAGTTCAATATCATACTCACTTCTTAAAATATTCATTAATTCATATCCTGAAATATCAGTTTTATTAGTTAAAATAGTTATCTTAGAATTATCCAATTCAAAAATATCATCTAATATTATATTTGATAAAAACTCTCAAGATTTTCCAAATTTTTACATTTTCAGTAGAAATACTTTTAAATTTTCTCTCCAATTATTGAATAAATTTTCCCCATTTTGTTCTATGCTTCTAATACAGTAATCCATAGATGACATTAAAATATAAGATGGACTTGAAGTTTGAAAAAAATTTCAAGTGATTTTTCTTATTTTTGAATACAAATTTTTGTCTGAAATATGTAAAATAGCTGTTTGAGTAAAAGGACATTAACGTTTTATGTAAACTCTGAATCGTAATATCAGCACCGAGTTGAATAGAGGACTTTGGAAAATAAGTACTAAGTCCAAAAAACTGGCCCCATGTGCTTCATCAACAATCAATTTCCGCATCATGCTTATGAACTGTATTGGCAATTTTTCTATATCAGTAAAAACAACACCCTCATAAGTCGGACTTGTTATCAAAACAACTTTAATATCAGAATTTTTCCGTAAAATTTTCTCAATGTCATTTGCATCAATACTCATTCCTAAACTTTCATCATACTTAGGATAGACATATTCAAAGTTCAAGTCAAAGACTTCTATTGAATGATAAATTGATTTATGACAATTTCTTGCAATCAAAAATTTTATCTTTAGGTTTTGCTCAAACTGTAAACTGCAGATTCCCGAAGTTGATCCATTTACAAGATAAAAAGCACCCTCGGTATTCCAGAGTTTCTTTGAAATATCCATTGACTCCTTTAAAAATTTCCTCAGGATGGTGTAAATCATCAAAAACCATCAATTTCGAGTAATATCCAACTGATAAATTCACTTAAAGTTTTAAAAGTTTCTTTTATTTTCTCATATGTCCCGGCATATGAAAAGCAGTTTTTGTTTCATCATAATCTCTTAACTTTTTAATAAAGAATTATTCAAAAATTTCACATTCCCTCTTGTAATAAAATAAAGGCAATTTAATAATATTCGTATTAAATTATCATATGCTAAATTATACTATATCATTTTTCAAATTTAATTATATAAAAATATTTTTCAACAAAAATCTTTCAATTAATTTGACAGTTTTGTAATTAATATTCAATAAAAACATCATCGCCAATATTTTTCTCTTTACCTGTATTTAATTCTATCATTTTTAAAGTTTTTGATTATTTTCTTTTAATTTTAGTCTGATATTCTATAAACACACCTCTAAATTGTTTTTGAAACAATTTCAGCATGCTCCTTAGTTTCATAATCAACTATTTTTATTTTTCAGGCCTAATAAAACGTATCATCATCCAATTTATTTGAATTTCCAATAAAGAAAGAGAAAATTCACTGATTTGGAGCATCATACAATTCAGTAACTGTTGAATTTTTGAATGATTTTTCCATCATTCATTAAGATGACTTTATCAGCCACTGTAAAAGCGTATCCCTCTTGATCATGGGCTACAAGTATAGTTGTCATTTTAAAAATATTTTACAAGCTTTTTTAATTTCGTTTCTCATTGTAACCTTAAATTTTTATCTAAATCTCGAAAAGGTTCATCAGCAAAATAAGTCTTGGACTTATAACTAGGCTTTCCTTGTAGAGCTACCTTTGCCTTTGCCCACCAGATAATTCATGAATTTTTGTTTTCATACCCCTTCAAGCTCAACATTTTTACCATTTCAATAGATTGTTTTATCTCTATCTTGCTTTTTACATTTCTAAATTTTTAACCCATAAGCTACATTTTCTAAAAACATTTTTTATTACTAAAAAGTCCATAAGACTGAAAAACCTGTTGAAAACATTCCTATCTTCTGGATTTAATAAACTTATATCTCTCCATTTAGAATAATTTGTCCTGAATCATTTTAATAAAGCCTCCAATTTATATTTAATTATAATAAATTTCTATAATTTATGATAAATATTTTCAAAAATACTTATACAAACTAAATAATTTAAAATAAATCTTTAAATTGTTAACTCTCCTTATTAATTTTTATTTTATCTAAACCTGTTTTATTCCACTATAATTGTGGAATATAATAAAGGTATAAATTTATGGGAGGTATTGTATGAAAAAGAACGAAGTGAAATGATTTTAAATGGTAATATTTACAAAATTATTGCAATAATATCAATTCCAATTATTCTAAAATAATTTTATTCAACAATTATACTCTCTGCGATGCGTTTTGGCTTGGAAAAATTAGGGAACAGCAGAGTTTGCATCAACAAGTTTTACTTGGCCTGTATTTTTCTATTTAATTCTATTGGTATTGGTCTATCAACTGCAGCAATATCTTTAATTTCTCAATTATTAGGACAGAAAAGATTTCTTAGCACGCACCAAAAGTATGCTGATACTTTAATAAATATTTCTTTGCTATTTTTCAATAATATTTATGTTATTAGGATATTTTTAGTGCTGATTTGATAGTAAAAATGATGGGTGCAACTGGAGATTTAGCTAAAATATAGTATAATTTATTTAAAATATAGCTATCTTGGAATCCCATTTATATTTCTCTACTACTATATATTCATCAATATTATCTGCTCAGGGCAAGAACACAATTCCCACAATGATAAGTACAATTTGCGTTATATTAAATATGATTCTAAATCCAGTTTTTATCTTTGATGTAATACCAATCTACATCAATTTCAGGACTTTAGGTCTTGGAGTTAAAGGTGCCGCTCTTGCAACTGTATTAACTCAAGGAATAATGTGCATTGTTGGATTTATTCATTTAAAAATAAATAAAGATATAATTAAATTAAACCTAAATAGTTTGATATACATTAAATGGGAAAAAACATATCTTAAAAAGAATTTACAGAATTACTTTACCATCAGTAATAGGGCAAGTTGGAACTGCAATAGGATTCATAATAATGAACTCATTTATTCAAAGTTATGAACTGAAACTGTTGCTGCTTATGGTATGGTAAACAGGATAGGTGGACTCTTAAACATTCCACCTGGTGGAGTAGGTTCTAGCCATAACTTCAATAATTGGACAAAAATATAGAAATAATAATATAAAGAGAGTTAAAGAAACATTTAAAAAGCATCCATTATTATAATTATTATGTCAATTTTAATTGCATTTATAAGTTTTATATTCAGATATGAAATCTTATCTTTCTTTATAAGTGCACCAAAAGATCTCAGTACTTATGTTACAAGCAAATAGTTATATGTTCTATACATTAATAACTCTAGTAATGCTGAATATGTTTTTGTATATCAAGGTCTCTTTCCAAGGTTCTGGAAACAGTAAATATTCAATGGCAATAGATATGATAAGACTTTTGGATAATAAGACTTCCATTAATACTCAAGAATTTTACAGGATATGGAGCAACTGGTATATGGCTTTGCAATGGCGATTTCAAATGTATTAGTAACTATGATTGCTCATGCAATATATCTACAAAGGTGGATGGCAACAAGGTTCATTTTATAGATAAAATCTATAATAACAAAATGTTTATACACTAAGGTTGAGAATAACAATTCTCTCAACCTTTTTACTATACAAGTTTACTTTTTAACATTGTTATTATTTTTCTTTCACTCAACAAAAATATAAAAAGCTCCCTTTCATAATGCTTTGCATCGGAATCTTATTTTTACATTAACAAAAAGACAGCGATAATAATATACCGCCATCTTAAAAAA
>BNJT01001787.1_pt1 | contig 13688 bp, 19 predicted proteins | sample 8540491 | NCBI WGS metagenome assembly BNJT01 (sample SAMD00202455, study PRJDB9452) | human saliva metagenome | host: Homo sapiens
GCTCCTATTCCCCGCGCTGCGCCGCGCTGTGCGCGACGGTGCGTGGGTGGAAGCGAGGCCGCTCCAGCTCACAGTTTAGCCGCCGTGCGAGCGGTGTGGCCCTCATCTGTCGGGATGTTCTGATGAGCAAAGGCTCAGTGCAGCTCTGCATCGAAGGCGTCATGCCGCGGCAGGGCACCCTGTCATGATGGCGCCTGTGACATTTGGTGCACATGTTACACGTGTGTGACGATGATGTGTTGAGCAAACAGAGTGTGGACAGTCTCGTGTCGCATTTCTGTCGCCGGAGACGGCCGGGAGCCACTGAATGACGACTGCGGGTGCGCCGCACTAATGGCGGGCGCACCACGTCCCGTATCTTGAGTTGAGGGAGGCGGTCGGGCTGCGTTGTTCGCGCAACCCGGCGGCCTCGTGAGAATCAAGTCCGGTCCTCGTCCTCGGTGTCGACGACCTCGCTCATCCACGTGGGACGAGGCGGAACCTGAGAAGAAGTCGTGTTTCTCGGTCCGCGTTGCTCCAGGGCCCGCCAGGATCCGCGCTCTACGTCGGTCGCGTCGTGCGTAGGAACAGGGCCCTCGTAAACCCAGGTTCATGAGCGCCTTGTTCGCGTTGTGCGCAGGAACTTCTTGACGTCCTCGGTCGGGCCGAGCGGATCGTACAGGTCCTCCGTGTGCACTGCGCCTCGTTCTCGTAGAGCTCGTACAGCGGATTGCGATACGTGTAGTCGCTGGAGGTCGTCCTGGCGCTCCTGGCTCGACTCATTCAGCGGCCAGCTGGTACTTGTAGCCGATGTAATGTAGCGTGGACGGCCTCATCGCGGATGATGTGAGGCGGATCAAGGTCGCCCGTGTTGGTGAGCTTGGCGTGCGAGCTCCAGCACATGGGCGCGTAGAAGCCGAGTAGAACAGGAAGAGACTCGAGCATCGTCGAGGCGACCTTGCGCTTTCTCCGGGTCGTTGCCGCTTTTGTCGTAGTAGGACGTGACGGTCTCGGCCTTCTTCTGCAGCCTCGTTCTCGTTCGACCAGCGGAAAGACTCGTTGATTTCCTCCGTGGACAGCAGGGTGGAGAGAGACGATCGAGGTAGGACTCTGGCGTGCACCGACTCATGCCAGACGCGATGTTCGTGTAGACGGCCTCCTCGTGCGGGTGCGCGCGTCCGATCAGCGACACCGCGCCGATCGCGCCCTGGAGCGTATCCTGGCGTCGGGCCCGTGAACACGCGGTTCCGTCATGAGCTGCTCGTCCTTGGTGAGGGCCTTCCAGCTCGGCAGGTCGTTGGAGAGCGGAATCTTTCTCAGGCAGCCAGAAGTTGTGCGTCAGGCGATCCCAGACCTCAAGGTCCTGGTCGTCTTTGGATCTTGTCCCAGTTGATGGCCTCGAACTTACCGGGCCTCGGTCGCCATGGTGGCTCCTCTACGTACAGTGTCGGATTTCGGACGAGGCCAGCGGCCACGCGTATAGGCGCCAGGATCGTGGGTACGGAGGCCCGTGACGACTGCTTCGTGGCCCGTGCTTTCGTGGACGAGGCTCACCTTGCGGGCGGTGTGCGGGGCATTGTCATTATGCGCCATGACGACGCCCACCTTCGCCGACGTTGACGCCAGTGCTCGCAAAGGCGGCGCGACCTGCAGTGCTGGCGTCGTATGCTGGAGTCCATGGAGGTCGTCGGCGGGGACGCCTGCTGACCGTCGCGACATCCAGGCCGCCGCCTGCGCAGACCGCGGGCCGTTACTGTGCGAGGGGTACGCGACGCGCTCACTCACACGATGACGCTGGCCGAGGCCCTTCGCTCTCCCTCGCGCGCGCCCAGCGCTCTGACAAAGGCCTCGTCGCGTAGGCGCAGGCCGTGTCCATGGCTGGCATGCGCCTGCACAATCCGCCGAAATTGCCCGCAGATCCGACCCTCGTGCGCCTCGTCGACCTGGGGCGCTACGACGAGAGGCGCTGCCTGTCTCGCAGGTCGCGCGCGAATGGCTTTCCGGACGACGTCGAGCTCCTGGCGGCCTACGGGCAACGCTGGAGCCTTCGATCGGACATTGCGCAGAGGGGCCTTTTCGCGCCATGCGCAACGACCCGGACGGGAGGGAAAGCGAAGTTCGCCTTCGACTCCCTGGCCCCACCCCTCAGCGGTGCGGGACTGTCCTCTTACGCCATCGAGATGCGTAAGCCGTGGCCGAGGCCTACAACACCATGGTGGCCAGCGCGTGTGTAAGGCAGCCCTGCTTCATGAAGCTCCCTTCATCTCGGCCTGTCATTGCTTACTTCTGTACCACCCTGTGCCTCCGCTCAACTCCCTGCCCTACAGCGCGCCCGCCCGCTGGTCCTCCTGCTGTACATCGCCCCCACCGCCGACATTTACCTCCACATGGGCCGCCAGGTCGCCAATACCTTCAACCGAGCTGCCGCGAGGCGCGCGCTGACCTTCTTGTGCCTCAACATGCGGTGGCGCGATGGCGGCTGACAATGTCTACATCTCCCTTTTCACCACTGCCCTTCGTCGGCCCCATACTCGCATCCTTGACGCAGTGGCGGCGGGTGGTCGGTGCCCTCGTGAATGGGATACCCACGTCTATTCGTGCAACAAGCTGGCCGCCTACGTGGAGGTCGCATTGGCGGGTCGGATCCTTCTTCGTCGAAGTCGATCGGATCACCGTTTTCGTCCAGCATTCCGTGGCGCTATCTGCGTACTGGTATCGAGCGTCGGCCCAGCGAGGAACCGGTGAGGGAAGAAACGTAGATGGCGCCAGATAAGAAAAGCAGAGTATGCCGACGGCTGTGCGGATCCTCGATGCGACGTAATGGGAACCCGATTCTAGCTGGCGCTTTCCGAGGCTGCAGATGAAGAAGCCGAGGCCAGCAAAGTGGGCGTGTCGTTGCTTGGCTTCTCGCGCTGCTGCTCATCCGCGAGGTGATGATGCGGGAAAGTTGCTTGGAGAACGTGGTATCGAGATAGGTCTCCGCGTACTGCAGGCGCCGATAATCGCGGGCCCGAAAATTGCGCCAAAGACCTCCCAGAAGATCATGACTGCGAGACTCTCACTGTTGAAACGCCTACTGCGACATCGCTGCTGGGTCCAGTGCTCATTAATCTTCTTCCGCAGCTCGAACTGTGGGGAGGGATCACCGTTCTCGTCCAGCATGCCGTGGCGCTTCATGCGTACTGGATATCGAGCGTCAGCCCAGCAGGAACAGGGAACAGGAAGAAGCAAATGAAACCTATGACAATAAGTGCTAGCCCAATGATGGCGCGATACTGAGGGAAGGGATAGGATGAGTGCATGTATGTTGGGAAGGAGGTCTGCTAGAATTGCTGCCAGTGCAAACAGTGAGAATCCTGCTGAGATAAAGCAGTGGAGACGAGGGGATCTGCCGCTTGCGTCCTATCGTTTCCGATCGCCCATCTCTCGCCATAGTGCGGCAACGACGAGTCTGTGTAAGTTTCATACATTATGAATACAGGCTGAACCAGGCCGATGGCTGAAAGCCTGCAAAGGACCTACGATAGCTCATCATCTCCCCTATCTTCCGATTGGGCCCAAGGAATGTCTCGCGTTGAATCTGCCTATCATCGATTGATCCAATCGTGCTGTTGAAGAGTAGTCGTCGTAATGGGTGTGTGCTCAGAAATGAATTGTGGCTTGCTGTGTGCAGGCGAGATCAGCTTGATGAGGGGTCACTGCTGTGATCTGTGTGTTCCCCGTTGGAGGAGGGCTTGTACTTGTGGTTGTATTCGTCGTTGTGCGTTGGATCTCGCGCTGACGTCCGCAACCGCGTCGTCCGTGCACATGGAAGTCCTCCGTTGCGGCAGCAAGGCCCAAGTAGATGCCGTTCAGGATCCCGCCATGTGTCTGCGTGTTGGGTTCAGCGCCGTGACGTGTTTGCTCAGGATTGCATCGTGTTCACTGCCCGTGTCGGATGTGCTGAGGGGCTGGCGTATTCGTGAGTTCCAGGCAGGCGTTGCTGAGCTTTGCAATGATCGAATTAACTTCCTCGTAATTCCATTCGAGAACGCGGTAAGTCATGCCAGGCTCCTCTCGGGTGACGGGTGAAGAAACACGTGATGAGCGCCCACAGCTGCGTGTTGTAGATGGGGGTGGATGGGGATGTGAGGTCCGGTGCTGGGCGCGAAAGAGGAGCCCTTTCGACCCTGTAGGCGGCGGCTGGCGTAACGAAGGTCGAGAGGGTGGAGGTCGGAACAAAGGAGCCCTTCTTCGTGCGCTCTTCCCGGATCCAGGTCGTGTATGCCCAGCGTTGGGCCACGAGAGCCTGCGCGAAGCGGAATCTGAGGGGCCGTGGAGGAATAGTTCTCGAGTAGCTGGGCCGTCTGTTCGGTCGTGCCCTGCTGTGCGGCGTACACGATGGCCGTCGGCAGGATGGGAGGTCCATCGAAGACGGCAGGTTAGGCGTGGTGGAGATACCGCCGCCGCGACATGGGGGATTTCCTCGTTATCGATCTGATAAATGTGGCTCTCAGTGTCGCCGTCGGGGTGGTGGCGGTGCGGGCGACGACGCAGGGCCCCGGCTGCATCCAGATGAGAGCCTGGCGGCACTGGGAAGCATCCGGAGACGTGGTGGCGATAACCAATCGCGAGCGAGCCGTGCGCGTGAGAGTCGCGAGATGAGCCGCGTCGCCGGTGAGCCCCTCGAGGTACGAAGCTGAGGTGACGTCGCCCGGAACGACGATGCGAGGACGGTCAGCATTGCGCACCTCCAGGCTCATGATGATCGCGAGAACGTCTTGTTCAGGTCGCCGAACGTCGGGGTCGTCATCGTCGCGGTCGCCGTGAGGAGAAAGTCATTCAGTACCGTCGGAATGAATCCATGCCCACTGGCAGGCGGTGATGGGAACCTTGCCTGAATGTAGATCCCCGTGCGCAGCTTCGACGATTCGCAGCGCTAGCCACCTGCAATCCTCCAGCATGCGGAAGCCGGGAACCTGATCGGACATGGACCGTGCCGAGTCAGCGAGCGCCTGCGCGGGCGTCGTGCCCGCGGGGATCGGGGATGCGAGCACGAGGAGGGTGGGTGTGAAATCGTAGTCGGTATCGATGGGACCGACGGCCAGGGCGATGACGCCCCCTTCGGCCGGATGCTGATCGCTGTCACGGGTTCGATCCTGTGTATCGTCGGCGCTCCCGAGATGCCTGGTCGAGGATCGAGGAGATCTCCTCCTGTGGGCACGACGACCAGCGGGAGGCATCAGCCAATAGGTTGACAGACTCATGGCGTGCCCCAGCCCTGATCGTTGTCAGCAGACTCCTCGCCGTCCTCCGAAAGCTCAAACTGTGGGAGGGGATCACCATTCTCGTCCAGCATGCCGTGGCGCTTCACGTACTGGTATCGAGGGTCGATCCAGCGGTACGGGTATCGGCGAAAAGTACCAGACGAGACCAGTAATGATAATTGCCAAGGTTATTGCAAGAAGTGTCAGTTGGATAAACTGCGGAAACCTTCCTTTATCGTCGAGCATCATAATGCTTCCGACCGAAATGTGCTTCCAGTGGCAAAGGGTGCCGATTGATTGAGACTTGTCGTTCATGCGTGTTGCTGAGCTAATAAAACGCGCATTTTTGGCCAAGATGTGAATCTGTATAAGTCTCGCAGTACCACATCACAAGAATTGCGAGACTAAAAAGGGATGCCGATGATTCCCAGATCATGAGGGTTGTCCACCTCCGTGTATAGCGGAATAAGCAGCGTTATTGATTTTTGTTGCTATTCCTTGGCCAATTTTTGCTGCCGATGAGTCCTCCGACGACTCCACCGATAATTCCTCCGGCGAGAATACCGACAGGGCCGCCGGAATGCGCCGATGGCTGCGCCGAGTTGTGCTCCGGCGCTGGCTCCGGCGTATGCGCCTCCAGCAGCCAACGCTCCGGTCATGCCGGCCCTCGCTACCTTCTCGCCCTGTCCCATTTCCGGGTGGTGGTAGGAGTCCGACTGGTAGCTGTCGTAGGCGCTGACGACTCCGTCGAGGACCGCGCAGGCGCGGCCTGCGACTTTGCCGCCAATGCGCAATGCGTCGGCGGTCTTGATCGCTCGGCTGCCGCCCTTGACGGCGTCCACCCCGGAACCTTCCAGTTCTTAAGGTTCCCTCGCTCGGTGATCTGCTTCCAGGATGCGTCTTTGAGTCCGGTAAGCGCCTGGTACTTGGCGCCCTTCGCCTGTAAGTAGACCGACTCGATCCCGTCTGCCACGGTACTGCGCATCGTGTCCGCCCAGCCGGGCAGGCGAGCTCTCGCATTCAACCCCGTGGGGAATCCGTATGTTTCGACGAATTTGTTGAACACGGGGAGGAGCGTCGACTCCCAGACGGTGGGGTCGATGCCTGCGAGGGCATCGCCGAACAGTTTTTCCGCGTAGGCGAACTTCCTCTGGTTGATCTCGCAGCGCGAGCGCAGCGATGCAAAGAAGGCGCCAAGGCCGCCCGGGATGTTCGCCGGGTGGCTGATGGTCACCTGTGTACCGTCTTGTGAAACCGTCAATCCTGCGCCACTGGCGTCGGTGATGATGGCCTCAAACTCTGTCCTGATGGGCTTCACGGCGCCCCCGTAGTCCTCCAGGGCAGATTTCAGCGAGTGGAAACATGACAGCGCGTGCTCGGCTGCGGAGATGACATTCGTCAGATGCTCGACGACGGTCTCCACCAGCCTGGCTCTCTGATGTTCGACCATCCTCGGGCGGCCGTCGCGTCGCCAATGGCTCTCGTCGAGTGCCGCGATCGGTTTATCGCACTGGTCCTTCAGCGACAGGATCGCGTCCACCTTAACCGGAAAGTCCCACGCAAAGGACTCGGCGAATTCTACGGTTCCTGCCGATGTGGGAACCGTTGAGGTAGCTGGAAGGGGGCATTGCTTCACTCCGTTGGAACAATCGGGTGGCGCGCGTGCTGTGCGTCACTTATTGGTCAGAGTACTCCGGTTGTTCAACAATCCGCAGCGCGATTCGGCTCGACAGCGCAATGTCTTGGCGTTATCAGCAGGTCAGAGATGATGTGCTCAGGGTGCGTTCTGAGATTCACCCGTGTTTCGTGGACAAGGTCACCTCAGGCGTGTGCGGGGCGGTATCGTATGCGCCATGACGACGCCCACCTTCGCCGCCGTTGACGAGGCCCTCGCCGGGGCGACTACCGCGCGAGCCCTATCCATCCTCGAATCCCTCGAGGTCGTGGGTGAAGACGCCTGTTACCGCCGCGACATCCAGGCCGCCGCCTGCGCTCGACCGCCTCGGCCGCTACCCCTGTGCGAGGAATACGCGACGCGCGCACGCGCCCACGGGGACGACATGGCCGACCCGCGCGCTCATCGCCCGCGCCCAGCAGCCGCCAAGGCCTCGTCGCGGACGCGGCGGCCACGGCCTCGGCCGGCATGCGCCTGCACCCCCGCTCCGCCGAGATCGCCCGCGAGCTGACCCTCTGCCTCGTCGACCTGGGACGCTACGACGAGGCACTGCCCGTCTCAGAGATCGCCACCGACGGCCTTCCCAACGACGTGGAGCTCTCATGGCCTACGGCGCCTGTGGGCACCTGTAGGGCCCAACTGGCGCCCAGTGGGCCTTCAGCGCACCACCTCGAACGCCCCGGACCTCGGCCGAGGCAAAGTTCGATACGACTCCTGGCCCACCCTCAAGGGAGTGGGGCGCTCCTCGTACGCCATCGAGATGGAACCGACCGTCTCCGAGGCCTACGGTCGGATGCTCAAGCGCGTGACCTTCGCCCTCGACAAAGCCTGGATTTTTCGCCATTTTGCGGGCTTCGGCTGCGCAATCGGCTACGTCGCGACCCTGCGTGTCATGACGGATGAGCTGGCGCTCCTCTTCTTCCTTCTCTACGCCGTCATGGCGCTGGTGGCTACATCGTGACGTTCGCGCAGATCGCGCTCTTTAATCGGGTCCTTCCGCGCGGGGTGCGCCTGACCTTCAGGATCCTGCGTAAGCGCTTCCCGGACCTGGGGAGCTCCGTCATGGACTTCATTCGCATGATTGTGCTGGCGGGGCTCATCCTCTTCGGGCTGATGGCGCTGACCCGCTGATCGCTGTCGCCGCGCAGTTTCCGGTGATGATGACGAGGAATCCTGAGATCCTGACCAGCGAAAAAGTGTCCAACTGGACAGTGCACAGTTGCTTTGTAAAGGCGCGAATGATTAACGGACAACGCTATTGTGAGGGCGTGACCTATCAGCCCTTGCACATTCGATGCCGCACCCCGGCCCTACCGCCTGGGGAACGACCAGCTGCGCCGATACAACCGCGTGCGCGCCGCTCAGCGAACACAGGGCCGCGTCAACATCGCGATCGACGTCGTCACCGTCCTCTGATCGTCTCCGTCAGTGCCATCGTCGCCGTCGTTGGGCTCTCCTCCATGCCCGAACCGGTCATCGAAAAGCTCGTAAGCCTCGCCCCTGGTCTCTCATCCTCGGAGGAGGACTCATCCTCCTCGCGCTCCTGGCCGCACTTCTTATCGCGGCCCGCCGCTGGCACCGCGAATGGGACGGCAACGAAGACCTCGTCATCTTCTCCGAGTCCCACGCGGCCCTGCACGCCGCCCGCCGAGACGGCGCCGTCGCGACCGCCTGCGCGCGCATGCAGCTCGCCTGGTTCATCGGCTTCCTCGCCGTCAGCGCCATCGCCGTCGCCACCGAGTCCACGCACTCGCCGCACTCGTCTCCCTACCCTCGCCATGGAGCTCCTCAACTCCTGGCGCTCCTGCCAAGCCCTGCGCCGCATCACCGGACGCACCCTCGAGCGCATCGTCGGGCCCCGCACGCTCACGCGCACGGACCCGATCACTGCGCCCCGGCCTCGTCGGCGGGGGATGGAGGTCCAGCCCTTCGAGCCTCTCGCGCACAGCCCCCGCGCCGAACGTCAGCGCGGTCAGGCCCGCTTCCAGAGCGCCCAGGGCCAGCCCCTGCCTCGTGTGGGCAAAACGAGCGCCCTGCGCGCGGCGACGCTCACCGCGGCGGAACAGCCAGCGCTCCACGCCGACCGTGATCATCGCCGACCCCAGCGCTGCGCCCGCGAGAACCGCCAGCTCCGCCGGGTCCGCCTCGGTGACACCCTCGAGCGGATCCTCGCCCGCGACGGGGGAAGACTTCGAGCAATCCGTGTCCTCATCGTCGTAGGGGGGAAGCTCCGCGCCCTCCGGCAGCTGCGCCACCATCGACCAGCCGAGCACGCCCAGCAGGCCCGCCTTCACGAGACCGCGCAACGGGCGAGAACGCACGTAATCGGGCAGGGGCGTACCACGCGACGGTCGCGCCCACGCCCGCCGCGAACCCCGCGACCCGCGTCAGGTCCACCGGTAAGCGCACGGACAAGAACAGGTTGATGAGGTGGCCTGGCCAGTCCTTTCAATCGGGAGCGCGCGGATCAATCCGCGAGCAGGTCAAGCAGGTGAGAGATAACCTTTCCGCCCGAATAGGCGGATCCGTCGTGCTGGTACTCATTCGTGATGGTGTGCGAGCGCCGATCAGGTCACCCGTGTCCACGGACAGCTCGCGCGGCACGAACATGTCGTCGTAGTACACGGCCGCAGCCACCGGCACCGTGTTCTCGGCCAGCACGTCCGGCAGATACACGGGGGCCGCCTCCGTCGTCGACGCGAGAATCTCCGCCGCGCCCCTTGAGCGGCGCCGACTGGATCCTCGTCGAACACGCGGCGCGTACGAAGTGCTCGCCCGTCGAGGTAGAACGGCTCGCTCTCATCCAGCGGGTTCGCGTCCTTCGCGAAGCCCGGGATCTCCTCGGCCAGACGATCCGCCGCCCAGCCCGTCGCCGTGCCCACCAGGTCCGGCGTCGCGCACGCGTAGATGTACTCCTGGAACTCGGCGTAAATCGGCGCAACGTCCACCTGCGAGCCGATCGCCGCCAGGAATTGCGACGAGACAGACGGCGCTCGCCTCGAACCGACGTCCACGGGCCCTCCAGCAGGTAGTGCAGCTGGTCCGTGTTGCCCTGGCCGCCCAGCATCATGCCGATCATGCGCAGGCGCGCGGGAGAAAGCGCTCCGCCCGTCGGCAGCGTCTCCTCCGTGTCCGCCAGGTGCGCGCACAGCTCGCGCACCGTGCGCTCGTCGCCCGGGTGGCGCTGGAAGTACGCGCGGTTAGCGCGCCGCCGTGCGCTCATACGTCAGGCGGTAGATGTCGTCCACATGGACGAGGCCGGGCGAGGCCTCCCGTGATCAGGCTGGCCTTCAATCCCTGGGAGCCAGCGACGGGTACGAGGTCGTGATGAAACCGCCGAAAGACTGTCCGAGCGTCGTCCACGGGTCATCCCCGCACAGCTCGCGGCGCAGCGCTCCGCGTCGTACACGATCTGGTCCTGGCGGAAGTGGCGCAGGTAAGCCGCCTTCTCCTCGTCCGTGTCCAAGTGGGAGAGTGCCTGGGCGTCCATGCGGGGTCGACTGGCCCGTGCCTCGCTGATCGAGGAGCACCACGCGGTAATCCTGCAGGAGACGATTCATCCAACCGCCGGTAAACGATGCCGAAACGCGGGCTCGGGTGGCGGGCCGCCCTGCAGGAATACCGCGTGAGGGCGCGTCCTCGCGGCCTTGCGCACGACCTCGCGCGAAAAACCTGGATCGTCGGATTGTCCTCGTAAGCGGGGCGCAGGGTGATCGAGGGGAACGTCCAGGCGGTGCTCGTAAACGGTGTGTCCGTGGTGCAGGGTACGACTCTGTGTGCATGGACACAATGGTAGCAGTTTTGTGGCGGTGCTGTTGCGGCCGTTTGTTTTTGGGAGGCGTTGGTAGTGGTGCTGTGTGGCCCCGGGTGTTGCGGGCACCGCAGCCGGGACCTGTTAGCTAGGTGGTGACTGTCTGAAACCGCCGTCGCCTTTGCGGATGCTGGCCGAGCCTCGATTGAAACCGTCATCGCCTTTGTGGGTGTCAGCCGAGCCTTGACTGAAACTGCCATCGCCTTTGCGGGTGCTGGCCGAGCTTTTGACTGAAACCGCGATCGCGCTTTGCAGGTCGTCAAACGAGCCCTCGATTGAAACTGCCATCGCCTTTGCGGGTGCAAGCCGAGCCTTGACTGAAACCGCCATCGCCTTTGCGGGCGCGCAAAATGGGCGTTTTGGTGCAGTTTCGTGCGCAGAGGTGATGCCGGTCGAGGGGCCCTGTTGGGGGCGAGCAGAGGTGTTGTTGGTTTCAACGTCGCCACGTTGTCTCACCTCGTGCGCGAAAAAGTTCGCCCTACGTGGCCTGATGTGTGGTGAGCGCGAAAAAGGTTCGCCCTGCGCACTCAAAACACCCCAAAAATCGGCGTTTTGTGGCGTGCTGGGCGAACTTTTTCGCGGAAATGCCGCCGGAGGGGCTGTGCTGGGCGAGTTTTCTCGCGCCAACCGACCCTGCGCCGGTCTTGGATGCAGCGCCGCGCACTTCAGGCTGGCTGCCGATGGGGGTTTTTGCAGCATTAGGAACTGGCTGCTCACGCGTGTCGTGCGCGTGTCACACCCCTAATGACGCCATTCCCCCCGTTGCGTGGTGCTGAGGTTGCGGCGTGAGGGGGTGGACGCATCGATTGTGCTATTCAGCGCTGTAGGCGAGGCGGATGCGAGGCGGATCTGGTCGCTGGGTCCTTCGACTGGCAGTGTTAACCTTCGATGCGCAGCTGAGCCTATTGGTGGCATGGTGGGCAGGCCGCCCAGGCCACCACCCATCTGGTTAACGTGCGCATGAAGGGGCTCAGGCCACCACCCATCGGGTTAACGTGCGCGTAGGTCGGCTTTGGCGGTCCGAGCAGCTGGAGCCCAGCCAGCTGGTCGGAGTCGTTCTGCGGAGTTCGTCAGAGCCAGTTCAGCAACGCGACGTAGCAGAGCGTTCCGATGCCGACGCTCCACAGGAGCTTGCGGCCGCTCAGCAGGTGCACCGCGACCGTCACACCCGTCGCCACCAGCGCCGCCCACCAGCGCCCGCCCGCCTCCTGCGCGCCCTGCGTGAGCGTCGAGGAGAACGAGAATCAGCATGATGCCCGGCGGCATCCACACCGCCATGTCGGAGACGAAGCGCGAATCGCGCAGCGGCTCAAGGATCTTGAACGGCAGAGCGCGCAACGTAAAGTCGATGACGAAGGTGATCGCCAGGAGCGCCAGCAGGCAGCCCACCGTCAGGTCACTGCGCACCCCCTTCGGCCGCCCTCATCCGCGGGTGCAGGATGCCTCGGCGATGAAGGACGTGGCGAACCACCAGGCACGCGACGAAGAGCAGCAGCGCCTACCAGGAGTCGCCCTGGCCCGTGCGCACCACCATGGCCACCGCGAAGGACCCGCCAGCCAGAGGACCGAGGCGCAGCTCGCGCCTCGTGCGCGCCGCGTCCAGGGTCAGCGTGATGAACAGGGCTGTTAGCGCGAAGTCGAGGCCCTCTGTCAAGTCCCGGGTTTTGTGTGAGGCTTGTTTAGGCCGCTTTCTTTCGTGTTGTTGTGTGTTTGTTTTCTGCTTGTTGCGGTGTGATTCCGCCCAGGGCGAGGTGAGGGCGGCTTGTGTTGTACCAGTGGACCCAGGCTGAGGTTTCGCGTTCGACCTCGCGCCGATCGCGCCATGGACCTGTGTAGCCCGGACGTGCTGTGTTGTAGATGAGTTCAGCTTTGTACAAGGAGTTCAAGGCCTCAGCTAGAGCGTTATCGTAGGAATCACCGGTCGACCCCACCGACGCTACTGCCTGGCAACGGGCGAGAGCTTGCCCGTAGCGCACGTCGCGGTATTGCACGCCCCGATCGGAGTGGTGCACAAGCCCACGAGTGTCTATATCATCGCGGCGTCGCTGGCAGATCGCCATGTTCAACGCGTCCAGGGCCACGTCGGTATGCAGCGAGGACGCGACTTTCCAGCCCAAGATTTTACGAGAGCACACGTCGGTAACGAAAGCGACGTAGACCCAGCCAGCCTGGGTTGGCACGTAGGTAATGTCTGCGACCCACAACTCGTTGAGATCATGGGCCCCGAAATGCCGATTGACCAGGTCCAAGGGGCATGCATGGCGCGGCGCTGAAGCCGTGACATGGCGGGCCCGACGCCGACTCACGCCACGAATACCCATACGCCGCATCAAGCGCTCAACCGTGCAGCGCGCCACGTGCCCCACGCCCAACTCGTGAGTGTTGAGGAAGGCATGCATCTTGCGCACCCCGAACACACAGTAGTTCTCCTCCCACACCTGCCTCATCACACGCATCAGCGCCTCGTCGCGCACGCTGCGCGCCGACAAAGGGCGCGCGAGCGGCGTAATAGGCACTGGGAGCAACCCGCACCCCTAACTGGGACAAGACAGTGCAGATCGGCTCGACTCCCCACCGATGCCGGTTGGCCTCGATAAAGTCGTAGACTAACGCGCGAGGCGGTCGAGCTCCGCCCCGAAAAAAGCCGACGCCGCCTTCAAGATCTCATTGGCTCGGCGCAGTTCACGGTTTTCAGCTTCCAGCGCCCGGATACGGGCCTCTTGATCACTGATCTCGCCACGCTCATTGCGCCCGCCCTGCTCCACGGCGCGCACCCAGGTACGCAGCGCCTCAGGATTGATCCCCAACTGGCCGCCAATACGCTTGATAGCACCCTTGCGCCTAGAAGGATCAGCACGAGCCTCCAACGCCATACGCGTCGCACGCTCACGCAACTCCATCGAATACTTACGCTGACCAGACACCCCAAACCTCCAATCCGGCCTAAGACACTCTCCACAATACCCGGGACACATCA
>BNJT01001677.1_pt1 | contig 13636 bp, 21 predicted proteins | sample 8540491 | NCBI WGS metagenome assembly BNJT01 (sample SAMD00202455, study PRJDB9452) | human saliva metagenome | host: Homo sapiens
TCAGTGGAGTCTGCTGTTGTCAGTAGGGTCAGCAGCAGATCCAAATCTAGGACAGGGTGACGGGGTGGCGCTGGCGTGGGTGGGCGATCTAGTTGGTGAGCTGGTGCCACGCCTTAATCACGCGCGCCACATCTATAGCCTCAAAACCCTTCTTGGTGATGCGTAACCCAGTGCCCCGGCCTGTTGCATATAGCCTAGTGGAGCGGGACTGATCGGTGTACTTGACCTTCGTGGTGTCCAAGAATCCTGGAACGCCGTTTAGGGATAGGGACGCCCGCCGCTGAGTAGTTGTTACCGTGGTTATCGCGATTGTGGGGGCGTCCATGTTTCTACACGCCAGCCTTCAGATGTGGAGCACATCCAGTTCATCAACTCGCAGTAGTTTGTGACCCGCGATTGATCATCAGCCAGCGCTCACGACAATGCGGCGTGCAGGTCCAGCAGTTGCAACACACGCAGCATGTAGTGATTGTTACACAGGGCGTCGATCAAATCCTTCAACTCGCCACGTCGCCACGGTTCAGATCTACTAATGTCCACCGCAGGTGCGCCTGATAGTATAGATCTGCTGCTACATTCTCGTCCTCCATCGACCAGCTTGTTGATAGACGTGGGGCCTGGTCAGAGGTCGATGGTGAGCTGCCGCACTATCGTGCCGCAGCCATCGTCGCCTGAAGACGGGATTGAGCTGTGATCAGGCGTATCACAACCCACCAATCTTCTATGCGCAGTACCCGCCGCTTCATCGTCTGCGGAGCCACCACAGATCAGCGTTGATAATGTCACACTGTGGTTTGAGAATCGTTCCTGGCGCTGCGGGATTCATAAGCCATGTAGGTTGTCTTGTTTGTGTAGATTATCTTCCCACTGCAGAATATTGTCGTCTCTAATATTTGTGGAAAGTGTAGAATTTTGCTATATTGATGTCGTGATTTGAATATAAATATACTGACCCAAATTTTTGGCAACGCGATCGCATCGCGCCGATAATGAACAAAAGAAATTTCCCTAGAACTACTAAAGTGATAGACTTTAAGCTAGCAACTATGAGGCTTTCTCTGCCAGAACGCAGAATAGAGGTAACAAACACCCAAACCAGAAGCCATCCCACATGTTGTAGACATAAAGAAAGGGCTCAACTGCAGGGTTCGCAATTAGTCAAAAGTCAAACAGAACAGGGTGTTTTTCCAGATTCTAGCCTGCTGCATCTTTCTCAATATCGTGACGATTATTCAGGTTTTATAAAAGAACAACAGCTCTATACCATGTTAATAACTTTTATGACTTTCTCTTTCAGCACTCTGCAATCGGTATGCAAGATGCCTGCGTCTTCACATTCGCGATTGCTCGTTCCACCACATACCGAATCTGGCCGGTGCTACGGTTAAACCGTACCTGCTCGTCCTCCAAACCGCCTCTGACAAGACTGTTTTAAACGGTTTGTCGCAGCCTGGCCCCACATAGCCTTTATCAGCAGCTACATGCTCTGGGGCCAAGACGTCCAATACCCCGGTGTCGCGGAGTGCGGTCAGATCGTGCACACTGCCGACAGCCGGCATGGAGATGAACACAATGTTGCCGCCTTGACCTGTGATGACCGGTAGGATATGAGCAGCGGTCTTGCGTTTTCCGCTATAGAGTTCTACCTAACAGCCTCAGGAACAGCATGGCCCAAGCAAAAGCGTCGACTGACACCGTAGAGATGAGGGGTCAGGTCTTCCGGCTCAGGTGGTGGTGCGAGCGCGCGATCGATAGCGTTGATGATGGTGCTGATGGTGCGAAATGGTGGGTTGCCAGCGTGTCAAACAACCTGGCAAGTAGACCTTGAGGAGGTTTTCTCGCAGGTAGAGCAGGGCTATGCTTGATACTGGTGTACAGTCCCAAACTCGGTGGCACCCCGGGTGACGTGGTGGTCGAAGATGTCGATGAGGGGCAGATAGTCTCGCGGATGGTGTGCCAGTACCGGCAATGAAAAGCCCGTATTGTATTTTGTTTGTGTATAAACTAATGATGCAAGATGGAGGCTTCTCGCCATAGTTCGTCCAGGGTGCTGCAGAAACTAGGCTGTGGCGTTTCGACAACCGAATAAGCTTCCATGGACCCATATTGTTGACGCGATCTGTTGCTGGCCTGATATTCATCGCCTTACCTGTGATAGCCGCCGCTACCAATGTACCGCCATCTGCAAAGCCCAAAACATTGCTAGTACTGCGTCGGTTGATTGACATCACACTCCATTTATCGCCCGGCTTAGGACAGCGGCACCAGTCAAACCAACACCTATCAGCACCTTCACGAAGCATTAGAGGTTAACCTCCCATGTCCCGGAGCCCGAAAGCAAGCACTCACCGGTCAGGAAAAAGTAAGGGAAAATGATTCTGCTTGGATGGTGTGCCTATTCACGCTGACGGTGTTACCACCGGAAAGTTACAGGCTGCGACATCATAGACAAAAGATGACACCGACGACGGCCCCATATATGAAAACAGTTAACTGATTCTGCAAACGCTCCTCTTCGGCGGCAACCTACAAGTTCTATCCAACCAGGACGGCAAGCCATCACATATCGCCCTGGTCGTAGCCTGGAGCAACGAACGACATCACCGCCGCAAGCCAGCATATTGTCGATGCTGCGTGGGCCACTGAGTTGTGGATATCTCGATCACATAAGGCAAATTAAGGTGCCGGTGTCAGGGTGAAAACCCACCGAAAGGACACTGGCTCAAAACACTGATGATAAAAACCATAAGGAAGATCATTACCGATATCAGGGCGCCTCGCAGGCAGTGGTAAGGCAGCGTTAAAGTACTACAAGGCGTTAAAAACGTCATGTGTCCGACGACGATCACGAAGATGGTCAGAAGTGTTGTGGCATTAATATTGCTGCATCATAACCCCAAAATAGTGACGTTGGTGAAAAACCCCAGCTATGCTGCGAATCGGCCGCGTTGACCGCGAAGTACCGTACATAGAGTATGGCAAGTGAAACTTCAACGAAACGCGCCAAAAGTTCGCAGCACCAGGGTAGAAAAATAATATAAAGGATTCTACGCGATATCGAATTAACGACCTGGAGATACGTCAACAATGCAACAAATAGCGTGTGCCCTGCAAAAACGTTTGAGCCAGCAAAATTAGCAAAAAAGATAAACGCCCCCACTTGAGGGCACTATATTAAGATGCTGTTGAAAATTTAAACAGCGATATATAGCGTTATTTTCCAGTGGAGAACAAGAGCCCGCGTACACCCATCATCTGATTGAGAGGTTATATGCCTACCTTTGCACTTCGCTCTGATTTCTGCTGAAAGCGACGGATAACGCAGCACTTCATGCAACCACTGCGCCTGAGGAATGCTGCGGATGCCCCAACGATACTCACTGCGCTCAGTATTGCCGCAGGCAGTACGGTTCTGCCGGAGGATATTGTGAAGGTTTCCTTGATCTTCGCTGTGTCTGTGTATAAAGGCAGATGAAGAGGTCGATAGGTGGCTCAGGGCAATCTAGTGGTTGAAATTGAGCATCTCATCGACTTTAAAAATTATGTTAAACGTAACGAACTTAAGTAAAACGCTAGAACAGAAAAAGATACTAACATCGGTAGATCTAACCGTCAAAAGAGGGACAAGTTATAGCAATAACTGGACCATCTGGAAGTGGAAAAACAACACTTCTAAATCTTCTCGTAAGTGAACCGATGGAGGACAACTACCGCTAGACGGAATTGAGTATTCGAACCTCTCGGAGGGAAAACGTCGAAAATTTAGGCTAAAACAATATAGGAATAGTTGATCAAAAATAATAGCTGATAGATGAAATATCATGCAAACAAAATATTGAGCTAGTCGCCAGAATGGCGCAAGGAAGGAGAAAAGCCGACATCATTTCATCAAAAATATTATCAGCACTCAAGAATGGCTGAATATGCAGAAAGAATGCCTTTAATCTATCGGGAGGCGAACGACAACGAATTAACATAGCTTGTGCTTTAGCTAACCACCCTAAAATGCTCGTAGCAGACGAGCCTACGTCAAGTCTAGATGACGAGTCTGCGGCAACCGTAATGAAAGTATTTCAAGGAATAGCGCGTAAAAATAACGCCGTGGTAATTATTGTTACCACGATTATAGAGTATATGCAGACAAAGCGTATGATATTCGTGAGTTAGATAATGGAAGCCAATATTATGATAATTAGTCGTTTCGTAGTTATCATAGGCTGCAGTACCTGTCGGTATCTGCATTAGCTTTAGCCTCTCGGTAATCATTGGGCTGCCGGCTACCGGTGTCTTATGCCTTTTAACAGAGAAAAATCGCACAAGCTGGATGTTCAATCAAGCTATATTTTTCGACAAAAATATAGGTAAGTCTAACAGGGTGCTAGTAATTGATGTTGCTCCAGATCAGATAGGTAGCTTTCTACAGAAGAAAAAGCAACTCCCTGAAAATGCGCTATAGGAATAGGGTAGTCAGCTAGATGATGAAAATATGAAGCTAGCTCGTTCATTTGATTGCGATGCAAAGATCGAAGAAAACGCTATACTAGATGCCGAGACAGCGATAGTCATTCGAGGAGCTGAACAGCCAGCCTTAGTAGCAGAAGAAAACTGACTGCCATCTCGCAGGAAAAATAATCAACAGGAATCTACATCGCAGACTACAAACATATATATTATGTCGATATATCTATCAGTTGTAGCTTTTCCAAGTATTTTAGTTCTACTGGCTCGTTCCGACTATTCTCAGGAAGATGGAATGAATTAAAAATATGTGGAACTCCGAGGTATTAACCGTATACGCACGACGTTATACGCAAGTGGGGTTAACTATAGTGGCTTTAGCAACCGGATTCACAGTAAGTAGCTACTCATCTGCAATCTGCGCATTCTTGTTTTAAAAATGTTAGCTGGGATGGACAGCGTTTTAATCTGGCAGGATTCTGTAGCTGGTTTTTGGGCGGAACGTCAACAGCAATGATGATGCTCTTAGTAATGGTGTTGCTAGCATTAGCTTACGAAGGAGGTGCACATATGAGGGTCGCCTCCCGAAAAATGTTAATGCTACCTGTAGGCTTAGCGGCTTCCTTTTATTGGAATATGTGCGGAAATATTCAGAATAGCATATCTTGTACCACTAGCATTTCTGACAACTCTTCCACAGTCGCTTATATATCTCCCAGCGCTAGCAGTCATTATTGGTGATCTATATGGATATAGGCCAAAAAGAGTGTTCGTTATCTCGCTCAGGTGGTGTTTCAACATAGAAGTAACGCTATCGGGCTAGCGCGCTACTTCTCTTTGTCAAAGTGCAATGATCGCTATTGTTATCGGACTAGTAGGTTCGGGAGTGGGAGAGGTTTCCAGGGACAGAGCTATTGAAAGGACGGATACTGTTGGGTGTAATTTCAGAAAATAAAAGGGCTGAAATTGATCGCAAAATATTGTCCGAGGATCTCAGAAAATGTTGGCAAATATAGCTCAAGCCTGCATGAAGCCTCAAGAGAGAAGTTTGGGATTACCCAAAAACGCGTTCATTATGACCTGCGAGAGCTACCAACGAGCCGCTATGGATATTATGAGTTGTCCTGAACTTACCAGCCCTGCGATATATATTCTACCGAGCTAACGAAAAAAACGGTGTCACAGGAAAGAAGTTTTCCCACTGTATCTGATGAGCCTCTAATTATTCCTAGTGCACCGATAATACGTGTACCTGGTCTAACTGAAATTTTAATCTCTCCTGAACTTCTTCCGGTCGAACCTCCGATCGAATACTTGTACGCGAGTCTGAACGTTTCTGATGATGATATCATCAGATTAGTCGATTATACTTCGGTGGATTTTTTCTAGTCAGGAGGGAATAAATTCAAAATCAGCCGAAATGCGCTGGGATATCTATCGATTGCAAAAATATCTATACGTGACGCTATTAATTTTTGCGGTTACGATAATTATTGCGCAACTCTCCAGTGCTAGTATTCGATAGGCAAAAATTACTTAGAAGTATAAGTTGCTCCGCGGATTTGAGGAAAAATCGACGAAAGGCTAATCACTCTAGAAACTGCGCACCTCAGTGTTCCATATATTATTAGTGGATATTCGTTGGGAGTTTTAGCAGCTCTTGCTGTAGCAAAGATGTCAAGTATGGATCCATCTAAAGTGATTAGCTCCGATATAGTTATGGCTGCGTTTCTACTGCTAGGATCTGCATTTATATTTCCTTTTCGCGCAACTTCGGCTACTAAGGAGGAAAAGGCTGTGATTGAAGGAAGCTATTATACGCTTTTGCGGCATATAAGCTCACATAAGCTTTTCGGGCTCTGGGGAAGTGACGAAAGACGGTTTGAAGCCTTGGCTAATCTTATCAACCAAGGAGTCCAGATAAATTCTCGTGTTGCAACAAATAGACTTTATGATTACTAAAAAGTATATCAAGTTACGTTGGAGATAGAAAAAGTAATTTGTCTAGCATCTAAAGATGGAGTTTCACAAAGGTTTGTCAAAAAGCTCGTAGGTCAGAACTTCCACAATCTGAAATATGGAATTGGCTAAACTCATGGATATTCAGAAAGTCGAAATTTCCATTGAACTTTCGAGAAGATGGGTGGGCAACTTTCATCGAGAATACCTGAAAGTGGTACTAGTTTAGTCTCTTTTTCAGGTCTTAGAAATATATTAAATATGGTAAGGCAATCCGAATACAACTTGGGTATTTTAGAAAATTACCTTCGATGTAATCGGTATCTGGAAAGAAAAAGTCGCCACCCTCAACCTCCTCACATAATAATCACAGTGACGTTGGTGCAGTTTCCTCGGGGGAAGGGAGCGGTTTAGCATGCCGACGTTTTTGGTCCGATGCCGCTTGCAAACTGTGTCAAAGCTCCAGTCTAGGTGCGGTTGGGTTTTTGACCGCAGCGACGCGAGACTTTTAGCGACACTACTAAGGTTCTGATGTGGGAGGCTAATGAACCAAAGCACCAGTATATTCAGGAGGCGTTATTACAACGCGACATCAACCTTAGGTTCTTGATACAGAATCTTGATTATATTACTGACCTGCCTCGCTGCCAGATTATCGGCGACTGGGAACCACAAGCACGGGGGCACTCTGTTTGAAGCTTAGTAAGCGGCCGATACCAGGTTACGTAACAAGAGCTATTCAAGAGCATGAGTTTGTGAATGTGAATAGGCTTCTAATCCGACGACATACTTAATAACGGTCAGTTGGTTTCAGATGGAATTATTGATGTAGATCGCATGAACGAGGTTTTTGCGTCTGGAGCGGGAGTTATAAATCAATCGTACTTCATTTACCGAAGTTTTGGAGTTAGAGTTATGGCTACAGAATCAAGGCTAGTAACTGTACAATATTTCGGATATTATCTTTTTGACAGCGCAAATTGGAAAAATACTCCAACTATCTCCGGAGATATACACTGCGTCAATGTTTATAGAACAAGGTGTTATTAAAACAAAGATACCTGATACGTTCAGCGTAGGTGTTCCTAGGGAAACGCTAGACGATATAAAGAAGTGGTTTGAAACAGCTATGACTATTTTTGCTATTTTCTATTTTTCCGGGGTTGCAATTGAGTACTTACAATTTCCATTATCGGAAAATTATGGCATATTGTTTTTGTGTCGCATTCAAGCACGGAAATATTTGGATTCTTGATCCCTGAGTGGTTTGTAACTCTTTCAGAAATAGTGGTGATCTTTTCATTTCTTTATTAGTAGCTTGCCAAATGTGTCAGCTGTAATAATCGCCTTATATTATTCTGCGCTTTTAATTGTAGCAACCAGATTGAGAGGAGAAAAGTGTAATTGCTTCGGAGGTTCAAATAAAAAGATAGGTAGAACTCATATATCTGGCCTCTGTTATTGTCACTTTAGCGATGTTTAACATAATTTTTGCGACTGAGAGTTTGCTTCTGTTCTGGCATCTTGGTTCTATTGTACTGTCGTCTATTATTATCATCGTTTGGCGTCGCGAGAGGCAGGTGATTTTTGACGTTAATATGGAGGCTGAATTTGGCGGGAGTGGACCAGATCAACAACGTGAATAAAGTTCTGATTCTTAAGCAAGAGGGATGGAAGCTTGTGAAGCCTTGAGTCGCTAATCAATAGTTCCGATTTTAGCCCGAGGTCATTTTCGAACGTCATGATGATAATGATATTGCTGTAAAATTTCGTGTGACGAGTTACCCGAGCGCAATCCTGTTTGATCAAGATGGCGATCCGGTAGGGTCGAGCCCAATTATAGGAATTACAGGTATATTGAGCTTACTGGTTCGTATGAAGCGTGAAGAATTAGCTCCAAAAGGAAAATAGGAATGACTATTGCTAAGCATTCGGCGTCCGCAGGCCGCGTGTAGAAGCTACTTTAGGTATGCAGCCCAGAGTCTGGGCCCTCACCATAGTATGCTGGGTTTCTGCCATGCTACAAGGAATAAGCGTCGCACTTCCTGCAAAGGGGTGTCGAAATTATCTTGTCAGCCTTTTCGCTTAAAGATTTTTCAATGGGACACATTTGTTCTTTATGTTGCGGCTCAGTTTTCAGCTCCTTTTGCAAACTTTTTACTTCAGCTAGTAACTCTTAGAGCTGGCGTTACTCACATTCTTTCGCTTCATATTTCTTTGCTAAAGAGAATTTCAAATCGTGGGCTTCTTCCAGAGTCTGAGATGGACCCTGATAAAAATGCCGATCCGACTTATGAATGAAGGCGGGAGTTTACAGAAGCTATGGCGAACTGTTCCAATTTGCTAATTACAACAACTACATCATTTTTGCTGCATTCACTACCTTAATGGCATGAATGCGACGATAGCTGTCGTTATTGTAGTTTCGCTCGCGTCCTCGTTATTATGTTCCCAACTATTGTCTCGATTTGTCGCGCGGGCCTGGGCGCGCAATATGGACGGGATGGCTGGCTATCAGAAGACGCTAAAGCAGTGGTTTACGAGAGGGTCAATGACGTTCATATGTTCAAGATTCGCGAGTGGACCGATGCCCGGATAAACTCGGAGTTATAAGTCGATCTACTTATTCGTTCTCATTTTTGGTTCACTCTAACTAACCTTTGCACCCGCAATTATTTCCGGTCTAGGTCCGATTGTAATTGTATATCTTGCGTTTCATGATGGGGGTGCAACTGGGCGTAGGAGATTTGGTAGCTATTCTAACTTTTGCTACATCTGTTTCGGTTCCGCTTAGTGGCCTTGGTATGATTTTTAGTGACCTTGCGGTTAGGCGGGTTGCTGCGGAAAAACTATATAAACTTATTAACGTTTATGAGGACATGCCGAGCTACCGCACTTTGCGATCTCGACTAGTTAGACTAATGGATGTAGAAAATGTGAACGATGTGATTAGTATTCGACTTGTAGGTGCTTCTGGTTCAGGTAAGAGAGGCTAATTCGCAACTTTGCTTTTGTCCGAAGTCAAGGAGAGGAGTAGGCGGTGCGCTATGTTTCGCAATCTCTCAATTCATGGATGCTACTGATTCGTGAAAATATAGCCATGGGTCGTAACATTAGTAATACTGATCTTAGTCGCCTTTGGTCTGTATTCGGACCAGAGGATGAGTTCGTTGATAGGCTCGGAATTGATACCGTATTGAGGGGATTGTTCAAATATATCGGCGGTCAAGCGCGTCGCATTTCACTACTTCGTGCTATCATATCGAAGCCAGATTTTTAATAATTGACGAGCCTTTTGAAGGCCTTAATGAGGAGTTGGTTTCACATATTCGTAATGAGGTTTTGGATTATTTGGAAAGATGTACGATAGTGGAAATTAGCCATAAAGAATATCTTGTTTCGGAGGATTCATGTAGGTTCTATTATTACGAGACAGGTGATTATGCTAACTAGTTCCGATTTTGTCGTTCTTTCTTACTCTCATTTTCCTGACGCTCGCGCGTGGATTAGCGACAAGCTGGTGGATGATTGGATGAGTTATATTGCTGACGTTGGTTTGTCAGATGTTCCAGTTATGTCGGCGGTAAATTGTGTTGGACGTAGTTTTGTGCGCCTCAGGGTCGTTGCGATATAAAGGCAACTCGGTTATATTGAAGAGTAGTTTTCCGCCACCCACTTACTATTGCCGTGGGCTCCAAAAGGATATTTTGAAGCGCGCTATCAAAAGCATGTATGAGTCTCTTATTGGTAGATATTTTCGCTTTGGAATCAGGGTGAGTTAATTGTTGACAAGTTTTGCTTTTTTCTTTTGGATGAAGGTGAGATTGGTCGACACATTAACTTAGATGAGTTTTGGGAACTAGTTATGGAGAATAGGTGACATGTTGGTAAGTTTGGGGTTTGGTGGTTTTATTGCTGGTGATAGGCCGATTGTTGACATGGTGTCACATAGCTTAGATGAGAGTCCGATGCATGCTCACTAGTTATTTCGTTGCCGTCGCTGTTGCTTGACGAACCCAAGAATGTTGAGGGATTATTTTCTGCAGCAATCGATGACATTTTGGCAATTAATTTTGCAGGTTGATAGCGGGTTTGCGCCCATGGATGTTGTTTTCGTTTTCAGTCAGTTCAGCATGCCCGCTTGCTGCTGGATTTTACGATACTCATTGTTATCTGAAAGTTCTATTGTTTTGGTTTCTGCATGTTATGATAGGTATGTGACTCCATTTGGACATACGTACGACCCGGAGGCAAAGCGTAGCGTTACCGGCCGATGTTTGGTTTGATTTTTCGCGCACTAGATTTTCAGTTATTTGCCCCTGTTGTCTTATTGTTCATGGTTGTAATCGACCTTAATCCGTCGATATTTTTCGGATGCTTATTCATTTTATACCAACGCGATAGCTTGTGGCGCGGAAATAACAATGTTGCAGGTTTCGGGTCATTATCGGATATTCGCTACTGCAGTTGGCTCAAGTTAGCGAATTTGTTGAAGATTGGGCTAGGAGGCGTTGATGCTCGATAACAATGGAAGCCTTGTTGTTTATCCTTTTTATGAAAGTCAAGTTCGTTCTATATCGCGGAGGAGGTCGTACCATAGACGATTTTTAAAAATTTTTATTCTTATCCTCCTTCAGAAACTGATTCTGAGTATGTTATTTCGTTATTAACGGGATTATCTGGCCTCGGATTTTTCATCGCGTTGGATATTTGCACTTGACGTTACTCAGATCCGACGCAGCTGGAGTGGGTTGAGTGGGTCGAGATTGATGGAAATTTTTGTAAGCAATACGTCCATACTTGGAAAAATATGCTCCAGCTTTGGTGATAGAACTTCGGTCTTGAGTTGATATTGGTTGCGGATTCACAACTGATCTATCGAGTATCCTCTCGGGAAGTAGCTTCAGCTTTGGCGTTAAAGAACTATTTTTGACACTTTTACTCCGGGGGTCTTTGCACCAATATTGCCGAGGTGTTTTCTTATCAACGTCACTATTCAGGGTCATAATGCAGCGATATCAACGTCACGACATTCAGCGCGATCTTCGCGATCTCCGTTGGACACAGAAAGCAACCACAAGCGTAGAACATCGGCTTTTTAGCGATCGGACAAGGGGCACATGCGTATGTCCAGGCTCGCAGGCAGCACAGGGTGTGCCCATACGGTACGCATTTAGAGACCATAACGAGGGTTTTACTTTTGGCCCCGTGGACAGCGGAGCATCTTTGATCGTGCGCTGGTCGCTACAGCCCAGCATATGCGGTTTACTATCAACGATATTGAGCCACTTCTATCTCGCTGCGATTCAGCTGCAGGCCATGGTATATCGCCGTAGGAAGTGGATTCATTTGCGAAGGGTACCGTAGGGGGCTGCTGATTCCATGTCGAAGGTGGCATCATGAAGTATCGCAATGCCACAAAAGGCAGCCACATGTCAGCCAACCACACTGTTAACTACGGTCGCATCGTTGAGGTGAATGTGCAAGAGTTAATTGACACAACCACTACGTAAGCGGTGGGCATCAGCCGATGTTCTGGCTGCGTGCTTTGTCCTATAAAGCCCAAGGGCAAACATGCGGTCGGGCCCACAACGTCGACTACAGGCCTTGGGTGCTGATAAAGCAAAGACATTTGACACCTATGATGAGGATATTTCTACCGTTACCCCTGCCATGCTTTAGAGCATATGACGTCAAGTGTCGTGGAGTGATAGTCACCAAAAACCCTCGTGGTTGTAGGGCCATCCGGGGTGGGGACAACGCATCTGTATCGCCCACTACCAGGGATGCAGTGATTGCTGGTGGAAAGGCACAATGGTTGACAATGGGATATTGACCAGCGCAATGGGACGCAGGTGTGTTGATTTCACGATTTCCAAGCAGGGGAGGAAACTGGTATAAGCGTCATTGCGGGTGATCCACTGATATTGGTTTGCTGCCGCCGATGAATCGTTCATGCTGCGAAATAGGCTGTACCGTATTACCCTGAGCGTGTTATGAGAAGACGTGTTTAGCGTTGTCGACAAACTCACCCGTTTCGTCGAAGTTTGACGAGAGTATGCCCTAGGGCACCTACCACAGCGAGTGTGGATCGGTAATCGATCATGCTCCTGTGGTGATCACCACAGGAGATGTCGATGTGATGTTGCAAAGCATAGCAAGGGTGGGCGTGCATGCTTCCTCAGATAAAACCTTCAGGGCCTGGCCTCTATGCGGGTTGGATCTTGTTTTTGCTGGTAGTGTCAACATCTATGACGCTAGGGCGTTCACAAAACACGGTGCTTGACAGGTTCTCGCCGAAACAGTAGCGCCTATCGAGAACATATGCAGGACCATCGTTGATGCCTTCATTGTTGGTGTCGTTGCGCCTCACGACTTTTTCTGGTGGAAACACCGTCGGTGTGAATGAGCATGTCATCCAAACACAAGATCAACTCATCTGCAGCTTCCTAATCAGCTAATACTTACGGCAGACGCAGGCGCGGGAAGAAATAACCTCTAGCGCTTCGTGGAGATATCGGTAGGCGTTGGCTTGATTAATCCCACTGTCGTAGGTCAAACGGTGCACAGGGTGGCATCACTCAACCAGCGCAAGACCAATAGCGTTTGTGTATTACAGGCGGCGGCGCGTTGATAGCTGCGGTCATCGCGGGCCAGGCGATGGATATCCAGCCAGCAGCAGATGGTGTTGGCAATATGGGTTAGAATGTCATAGACACGGTAGTTAGCATGCGAAAAAGACCCCTGTTTTGTTTTGGTTTTTGGTCAATAGCCAGCCAAGCAGTTGGGTCATTTCTTCTATTGCTGCGACACGCGTGCTGGCCTGGGGTTTCATGGTTACGGGACCGCTAGGCTGCACCCCCGGTGACAAAACCCCAATGATGTTTTTTCTGCTCGCCCCTTATAGCTACTAGTGGCATACTTAACGGTCTAGTGGTATAGCGCCAGGAAAGGGGCAGGAAAATGAGTCAACGCAAAATTGCTATATTGTCAATAGTTGCAGCATGGTTCGCGGTTGTGCTGGCTATTCTTTTTGGGAGTTTTCCTGGCTAAGGGCATGATGGTGCTTGTTATCTTTTACCCCATTAACGCGTTTGCCATCACACTAGTGTGGGCGAGAAGTTCAACAGCTCGCGAGCTGTAAAAGTTAACTTGCTTATTAGTCAAAACCTCCATATCCAGCGCCTTTATTACTGGCCCGGCGAGTTCTGCATGCGGG
>BNJT01001019.1_pt1 | contig 13526 bp, 18 predicted proteins | sample 8540491 | NCBI WGS metagenome assembly BNJT01 (sample SAMD00202455, study PRJDB9452) | human saliva metagenome | host: Homo sapiens
CGGGAGTTTTTTTATTTTTATATAGTTGCTACGTTGCCTATGTATTTACTTCGGATTTAATAACGTCTTGATTGTTACTTCTTGTTTTTTTCTTTAAGTTTCTTGGTGCATCTACGAAAAAAAATCTTTTTAAAGTTGCTTTTTTTATAATGATTTTTTTATTTTTTTGCGATGTAAACCTGATATAAGTTACGATGTAAAAGCACACTCGTAATACTATTCTCGTTTTATAAGGAAAAGTGTATTATAACTTTTTCCTTCATTTAATCTTTAATCTCAGTGCTGATAATTGACAGCTTATGAAGAATCTATTACTAATTATTTCTTTGTTTGTGACTTTAACTTCTTATGCACAAACAGGTGGTGAAATGAGGATTGCAACATCTACAGCCGTAGGGCAAGACTTTGAATTCCGTGTTACTCGAACCAATGATGCCAGTAAAGTTTTTGTTGACTGGGGAGATGGTAATAAACAAGAGGCAACGTTAGAAGGATGGAGTAATAATAAGAAGGTAACAGGAAAGTTACTGAAAGACACAATTATTGTCTATGGTGATTTTTTTCTGCTGTTGAGGTCTCTGAGGCAAAAAGCAACATATCTTGCTTTTAAGAATCAGCCTAATTTAAAGCAAATTGAAGCAAAGAAGAACGAATTAACCTACGAAGGTATTGATTTCTTAGGTGCTCCTAATCTTGTTACACTTGACCTTAGTTATAATAAAATTACGCGTTTAGACCTGCGTAATTTTAAGAAGTTAACTAATTTTACAGCTAATCATAATACAATTTTGGCAACTGTTTTATTTCCAGATGGCAGTACAGAGTTACGAAATATCGACTTGTCAGATGGAGATATTACACACTTTTATCCTATTAGTCTTCCTAATCTACGTTATCTTAATCTTGCGAACGGTAGTTTGTTAGAATTAGAACTGGGTAATAATTATCCAGAGTTACGTGATGTTGATATCACAGGGAATGTTGGAATAACATCTATTGATGTTACGCAACAAACTAAACTTGAAAAGCTTCTTATAAAGGGGACGAAGATAACTGAGCTAAACCTTATTAATAACCCAGAGCTTATCATGCTTGATGCGTCTAATACCGACATTGCAAAGCTTGACTTAAGTGGTAATAAGAATGTAACAACGCTTGAACTTAGTGATACGAAATTGTCTCGTTTAGATGTGTCTAACCTTGCAAATCTTTATACTATTAATATTGATAACACGAAGATACAACGTATTGATTTATCTCACCAACGCTTTTTACGTAGTGTGAGCGTACGGAATACTCGAATACAATTTCTTGATATGCATGGTGCTATCGGTACTAATCGACTTAATTACCTTGATATGCGTGACTGTAAGAATGCTACTCCTCAGTCGCTTAACTTCACATTCAAAGCAATGCCGTCACATACAGGCAATTCGTATCGTACGAATGTTTTCCTATCAGGGACTAACTACGAACACGCCAATACTGGGATTTTAGATGATGATGCCGACAATTCCTATAAACTCGATGTTCATGGTGATGCTACTGCTTCTATGGATTCTGTTTCTATAACTATGCAAACATCCGAAAATGGAAGTAGTTATACACTAAGTCAAATCCCTGATGATGGGTATTTTGCAACTTATGAACCTGTTACTGGGAAAGTTTTGCCTGGTTTTCCAATTAAGATAGATGCTAAAGCACCTGCTGGCTCAAAGTTCGTTGGTGTAGAGGTGAATGGAAAATTAATAGCTGACAGTATATTTGTCGTATCAGAAGCGGCGGTTGTAAAACCTGTTTTTTTAGTGTTTCTGGTGATGATGATTATATCAAACTAACAGTTCCTACAGGTGTAGACCAACAGTATTTCCTTTCTGTTAATGGTGAGGATAAAGATGTTTCAATTGACTGGGGAGATGGCGAACTTGTAAAAGTGAAGGTTAAATCAACTCCAACAACTATAGAGGGACAAACGTCTGGTACGACTGTAACGATATATGGTGCTGTTACAGGAGCTGATTTCTCAAGCTATCCAGGTGTAGGTGTTGATAATAAGATAACTGCTGTCGATTTGAGTCATAATATTCATTTGCGTTCTCTTTCTACGTATATGAATCCTATTACGTCCATAGATGTTTCTAAACTATCGAATCTTGAATCTCTTGATTGTTCTTATTCAGACCTTAGTTCCTTGGATGTTAGCAAGAATAGTAAACTTATTAATTTACGTGCTTATGGTAATCAATTAGATAAAATAGATGTTAGAGGTGCTGTCGATTTAGCTTATCTTGATGTCAAGAATAACTGGTTAGAAAGCTTAGATTTAAGTCATAACAAGAAACTTGTTTATTTGAATATGAGTAGTAATGAGATAGAGGTGGTTGACGTGAAGGATATGCCAAAACTTGTAGAACTTTATGTTTCAAATAACAAGATTACGACACTTGATGTTAGCAAAAATCCTGCATTGAAGACATTGCAGCTTTCTAATAATTTAGTCTCAAACTTAGACTTAAAGAATAACCTTCAACTTGTGACACTGACTGTTGATGGCAATAGATTAGAGGGGCTGGACCTTACGGGGCATGAACATTTGACCTATCTGAATGTAGGTGGTAATAGATGGGATGCATGTACTTTTAAATGATCTTTATTATAGCCTTTCACGTTATCCTAAACTTCAGGGTGGAAAGAAGCCACGTGGTAACACGCTTTTCGTTCATGGTGAAAAAGCAGGAGAGTATAATGACGCTGAGCATGCGGAATCATCTATAGCTAAGTCGAAGGGTTGGACAATTGATTATGAGGGCGATGGAACTGGTTGTAACATGGCATATATTACAATACAGGAGCCTGAATATGGAACGTTAAAAGTGTTTACAGCAGATGATGTTGAGCTTCTGACAGGGACAAAGGTGGCTAAGAATACAGATCTTGTCATTAAAGCGATACCCGCATCTGGATATAAACTTGAAACTTTGACACTTAATGATGAAGAAGTAGATTCTCCTAATTTTAAGATTGATTCTTCTGTGAAAATTGGAGCAATTTTCACGGTTTCATCACAAATAGATGCTCCTACTACTGGTGCGCTTAAAGTCTCTGGGGGTAAGAATTATCTAAACTTTATGACAGGAACGCCTACACACTTGCAAGTCTATACCTTAAGTGGCAAATTGATGTTCTCTACTATTGTAAGAGAGCATAAGACGGTTAGTCTACCATCAGGTATCTATATTGTTAAAACGAAGGACTATTCAAAAGTTGTAGCAGTCGAATAGAATGCCATCAAACTTGGCCGTATGAGAGAACGGAAAGGTTAGAATTAGCAATCCCGAAGGTTATTATAAACTTTCGGGATTGTTTTTCAGCATAAGTGTTTTTACTTTAATATTCTTGACACATACCCATTGTGGCGGAACCATTTATGCGCCCAGTTGGGTACCATGAAGACATAGCCAGAGATGTCCTCGTGTGGAGCGCAGTCAAGTTGGTTTCCAATGATTTCTGCTGCTTCTTGTACAGATGTTCCGTATAAACGAGCTAATTCTTCACGTATAAGCGTATATGTGATGTTACGGATAGAGGCTGCGTTGATGGGTTGATCTCCTAATAGAGCCAATAATTCTTCTTTAGAAGGAATTTTTAATTTTGGTCCTACCCGTAGTCCTTCAAAGCAGTATTCTCCATCTACCTTATACATTGTAAATCCATCTTTACGGTTGCGTTCGTTACATTCCTCTGCCATTTGGCGTGCAATAGGGTGGGTGATACGTTTTAGAATCTCAGTTATAATCGGTTGATGACGTAATTGTCCGTATGTATAGCCTTCTCCATTGATACCACCAGAACCTGATGGGATGTCAGAGTCGGAGATTATGCATAACTCTTTTCTTTCCATTTATTCTTGTTTAAGTATTCTGATTAAATTTTAGTTCAAACTTTGTGTAGAAGTCCCTAACATAAATGAAATCGAAGATGCTGAAGCTTGTATGGTCGTATAGATTGTGAAAGTGCTGATGAAGGTGTAAGTCGTAACTCCATTCTCGGTCTAACCCTTCATTCCAACAATCATCAGCATCTTGCATTCCCATGAGTTCCATTTCACTCTTGTCGTCTTCCTCTCCATGATATCCGTCGAAGCTCATACAGCAACCATATTTGCAATAGATGTCGTTATAACTTTCATCATTGAGAATCTCCCATATCATTTCTGATTCTTCTCCTTGAAAAGGATTACTTTTCGAGTATTGTCTATCTTTTCCTAAGAAGATTTTACATTCTACACCCTCAAACAATAAACTACTTCCACTATCTGCCAACATTTTCTTTGTGTTGTAAAACAACTCTCTACTTTGTTGATAGTTTTTTTAATTACTACTTCTTTAAGTGTTTCGTTGAATTCCTTTAATAGCTGATAGTTTTTCATCTGTTGGCTTGAATAGTTGGTTAAGGAGCATTCGACGATTAAAGATGAGTGTTTCCATCTTCTCGTCACATGTTATTAATTGTGGGTTCTCGTAATAGGTCAGAAGTAAAGACTCAGTCTTATTGATTTCGCGTTTTACTGTTTTATTCATTCTCAATATTAAATCTGTTTATGTGTATAATAGATATTATTTAATATTGTTTTCTGAAAAATATCTACACAAAAAAATTAAAGACTTAATTATGCCCTTTTGTAACAAAAAGAGTACGACAGAAGATTACTGACGTACTCTTTTTGATGAATTATTCTTGGTTTCAAAGTCTTTATAATTTACAAAAGTTCTGTTTGCAATGCTTGAATATCTTCTATTTGCTTTGCTATATCCCTTTTCCTTTCTTCTAAAAACTTTACATTCTTCTTTTTGCATTATGTAGTTCTTGTTCTTTGTTATTAATTTTTTTGAACGTACACTTGTTAATTGCTCTTGAAGTGGCTCAATCAGTTTATTAATAAACCTATTACGAACATACTCGATAATCTTATCTTTGCTCTTGAAAGCCTGATTTAAGTATGGTTCAGGGTTGAATTCCCGACTTATAGAGTTAATATTGTCTGATACTTCTTTTACCTTTGCACTGTGGTTTATTAAATTCATAGTTCCCAATGTGTATACATTAAGGAACACTTGGAATATCGAGCCAACAATATCACTCCAAGTAATCTGTTCTTCATTATCATTTGCCAAAGAAAATAAATCACTTGCCTCCATTTCCATATTTATTCTCCTCTGAGTGGATTTTTACGAAGTCTCGATTGTCAAAATCAGGTATATATTTTTAAAAAGTATATCTTCTGTGTCTGAGAAAAAACCTTCGATGCTACGTTTTATTTTTCTTTCGCAGTCGACAGAAATGTTTTCTGTTGCACGTTTCAGTTTTCTTGTTATTAAATCTTGTAATTCCGTATCAAGTCTTGGACTTATACTATCAAAGCTCTTAAAAGTTCCCCATTCGTTTTGTACTATATTGAGCATTCTGCGGCAGCTTGCATCAACAATGTCTTCTAATTCATTTTTTACCTTTTTCTGACAAGATTACGGATTTCCACATCAATATCTTCTTCTAAAGAATCAATTTTCTTGGCGTAATGGACATTTGGTAGGCTGAAAAACTCTTGGAATACTTTTATTTACTACCTTTGCAGCATTTGAAAATCTATGAATAAAAAACTGTATCTTCTGTAATAGCTCAAATGTTAAAAAGAATGGGCATCGCCGTTCTGTTCAGATGTATTCCTGCAAGGATTGTGGTAGACAATTTCAAGGTGGTCTGCGTATAAATAATATTTCTCATGGAACGACTATCTGACGGCAAATCGAACGATATCTGATCTCATCCACTCTTTATAAATGTTCAGAACGAACCATACGACGTAGGTTGAGCTTAGTAGTAGATAGCTTTTACTGCTACTTACCCCAAATCTGCAGTAATAATATTGGATACAACATACTTTTTCCGTGACATTTGGTGTGATGCTGTTTCAGGATGCTTCATCAGGCAAAAATACTCTATCGCAAGTTTGTCAAAAACGAAACTAACAGAGATTATCTTGATGGACTTCGGTATATTGCGGAGCGTGGAACTATGATAAAAGCAGTGGTGTGTGATGGGCATGTAGGACTTTTACAAGCTATAAGTTTCTGTCCCGTACAAATGTGTCAATTTCACCAATTTCAGATAGTTAGAAGACTCCTTACTAACAACCCACATTTGCCTGCAGGCGTTGAACTGTTGGCATTAATGAGAAGGATGTTCTCTATGAGAAAAAGAAGAGTTTATAACCGCTTTTTGATAAATGGTGTGATAAATGGAAAGAGTTTCTAAACGAACGAACTCTCCTAATCTCGGGTAAGACAACTTATACACACAGAAGGCTGAGAACGGCAAGACGTTCTATTAAGACACATCTGCCATGGATCTATACGTGTGAGGAGTATCCAGATATGCAAATACCTAATACAACAAACCTGTTGGAAGGATTTAACTCACAACTTAAAAGAGCACTACATAATCATAATGGATTGAATGAAGCTAACAAGAAGAAGTTTATAGATGGATTCATAAATACAAAAAAGTAGGCTGGAATAACCAGCCTACCAAATGTCCATTACTAAAACCCAAGAGTTTTTCAGCCTACCAAATGTCCATTACGCCATTTTCTTTGATAACCTTCTATTTGCTTTTTGAAAGATTTTTCCTCTCTTTCTTCTATATCAGAATCTGGAACTAAAAGAAGGGTAATCTTGTTAGAGAGTAGACTGAGTGCGTCTTCATTTTCAACTTTTAGTTTCTCTCCTGCTGCAAGTATTGCATTTATTGGCTTTTTGAAGAGGATTTTTCCTTTCTCATTGTCAATCATGTTCTGTACAGCTTTGCTAAACTGATCTAAGTGGCTCCACTTGTACATCTCAGTCTGTGTACTAATTCCAAAGTTAGAGCAATGACGTTTCCATGCGAATTCAAAGCTATCAGAAGAGGTAATCTTACTCATTGGTAATTCAGAGAGTAACGCCATCTCTGCGGAAAGTGGTATAGGCTCAACATCATTCAGAATCTCAATAAGTGTATTATCATTACATTCGCGACAGGCTTTTTTGATTTCCTGTTTTACATAATCCTTAATTTGGTTTTCATCCTCAGGATTTGTTTCGCTACAATAAGGTATGTCGTATTTATTAATACCTATAAGGACTTTACCGATTCCGCATTGGCGTACATTTTTGAAGATAATGTCTCTATCGGTTGCATCAAATGGTCGACCTGCATAAAGCATCATGATGACAACGTCTGCTTTTGCAAGAAATGCTTTGGTTCGTTCTTCACGTGAAACGATTGGATCGTTGAATCCTGGAGTATCAACGACTTCAACACCCTTTAGATATTCATTAGGATAATAGATAGTGACAGACTTTGTTATAGAGACATATTTACCCTCAGCACCAACGTATTCTATGAGTTGATCAAAACTATCTTCTTTTGTCTTACCAAGATAACTATCCAGTGATGTCCCTAATTTGTTAGCTTTAGAAACCAACTCTTTTGCTGCTTTTATTTTTGAGGCATCAAGTGTGTCTGTCGCTTCACTCTCTTCTCTTAAGGCTTGCATCTTTTGTTCTGCCCATTCGTCAGCAGTATAAAATTCGGCTACGATATGTTCTTTTTCTCCATACGTAATGACTGAAAGTGCAGCAGTCATAGGTGTAGTTGCTGCAGGAAGAACATCATCTTTAAAAACAAAAGAATTTAGGAAAGTCGATTTTCCACATTTCATCTGTCCAATGACACCAATGGTTAGAGTGTCTTTTTCTATTTTTTCTTTTATCTCTTCTAAGGAGATTATCCCTTTGTTCGTTGATTCTTCTTTAATCCATCCATATTCTACAGCCTTTGTTGCGAATGTAACGAGTTGCTTTTTTTTTGCTTGTAACTCTTCAAACATGTTGTGTTCCATATCTTATAGTTCTTTTGTTATATTTTTGTATTGTTCTAAGTATTCATAGATACTCTGTTGTGCTAATCTCATTTTGTAAAATTCAGAATATGTTTTTTGAGTTTTTTCTGAATTATCTCTAAGATTGTCTATTTTAGGCTTAATTTCTTTAGGTCTTTCTTTAGCAATGTTATCAAGAAGTTGGATTAATTGACTATATTCTTCTTTCGACATTTCATAACGATCGCTACCGAAGAGATGGGTTTCCCATCGAGGAATTTGACGGACAGTCTCACAATCCTTGTTTAGCAAATTGAAGTCTTCATGTATATCATCAATAATGTTATGACCATTTTGACACTCTTCTATAAAAGACCTGTTTAGTTCATCTGCTCTCTCTTTGCATTCTTTAAGTAGATATTCTAAGTCTTCTTTAATTTCAGAAATAAAATTCTCACGGGATTCAATCTTCTTGACACTATGAATAGGTGTCATAATATCTTCGATTGATGCTTTAGATGAGAATCTAATGAACTGCTCAATTTTAAGTCCTTCTTCTTTCAAGGTTTTTTGAATAAGTTCTTCAACTTTTTGAATTTCGGATTCAGACTTAGTGTCAACTTTGTTAATGACAATATATAATGGCTTATTAAGTTTCTCCTTGATAATAGAGATGGAACTGCGATTTACGGTTCCAGCATTAACATCGAATACCCAGAACAGAGCGTCACACTCATTAATGACATCAATGGTGCGGTCACGGTCTTCGCTGTCATTAGAATTGAATCCTGGTGTGTCAAGAATGCTCAGTCCATTGAGGTTAGGATTCTTATAAGTCATCACAAAGTACTTTATAAGTGAAGATACACCTTTTACCTGATTAAGAACTTCTTTTGAAACTTTTTTAAATGTTTCTTCAAGAATTTCTTTACGTCTTCCGTCACCTGATATAAAACTATAGGATACAGCAGAGCCTCCCGCAATATACGTAGGGATAGCTGTTGTTGCCTTTGTACTAACAGGAAGTTTTGGTATGTCAGGATTATCCTGAGACAGGATTCTGTTGACGATAGAGGTTTTACCAGCAGAGAATTCTCCCACAAATGCAATTGTTGTTTTGCCATCCAGCCAACTTTTGTGCTTTGTAGCAGTCCATTGGTCACAATTGTCAATGACGTATTGTTTCTTTGGGACAATAGCCTGCTTTCCTAAATACTCTTTCCATGGTATATTATGACTATTATATAAGTAAGAATTCATATCAAGATATGACCCTTTCACAAAAGATTCAAAAGTGTTAATTCTTTTGTATAACTTCTGTGTATCTTCTGTACTGATCTCTTTTGCAGAAAGAATTTTTCTGGATGAAATCTAAAGATCCCATCTTGATTGTTAATTCTTCAAGTTTATTGTCAAGTGTTTGACGAAGAGAAGAAAGTTCCTCTTTAAGACAATTCGTGTTTTTTTGTTCTGTTTTTAGATTGTCTTGTAGTTCAGCAATATCGTCATCTTTTAAATGAAGTTTCTTTTTTAAATCAGAGATGTCATCTTCATTCTCTTCAATCTCTTCTTCAAGGTCTTTAATCTTTTTCAGTTTTTCGGTTTGTGCTAACTGTTCTTTGAAAGAGTTGTCTATTTTTCCATCTATAGCATTCTTTAGCTGCTCGTCAAGCTGCGCACACTGTTCATTTGCTTCTTTCAGCAAAGCCTTGTATTTCGACTCAATTTTGTCCAACTCGTTCTCAAGGTCAACGCTGTTAGTAAGTTTCTTTTCTGTTTCGACTAATTTGGTCTTCAACCTCTCATTCTCTACTGAAAGTTGAGAAGCCAAGGTTTTACTGTTTGATGTCTGACCTGAACAATAAAGCCAAATGAAAATCGCTATAATAATATCTACAATTATGTATATGATGATTGTTGAATCCATACTATCCTATTTTTTCTTTCAAAAGAGAAATTTGAGCAGCTTGTGCTTCACATGCATCTTTATATTCTTTTACTTTACGTGCAAGTTCGTCATTCTGTTGACGAAGAGACTTTAACTCGAATTTAGCTTTATCGAGTTCGTCTTCTAAGTCTTCTTGTTCTTCGTTGTTCTCTTTTGCCTTTTTTCGGATTCTTTCCAATTCTACCATCAGATCCTCTACTTGACGTTCAGCCTCTTTGTTACGCTGACGGAATTTTTCATTTTCAGCATAAAGTGTTTCTAACTCTCTTTGCTTAGTATCATTCTGTGAAAAATTTCCTACGATTTTGTCCTTAAGAGCTACTCCTGCAACACCACCGATAACAAGTCCACCAATAAGTTCTATCATTTTCATTTGCTTTTATATAGTTAATAATAATGTTTTTATATTCTCGTAATTGACTTATTCTTTGTTCAAATTGTTCTTTTTGTTCTTTACGTTCTGTTTTCAATTGATTAAGAGAATTTGTTTTTCTGGTTAATAATTTCAGTAGCTTCTTCATTCAAAGAAATCCTAACTATATTAACTAATTCTTGCGAAATCTCCTTTAATCTGTTATTGAAATCGGGTGATAAAGATGAGTCTATATATTTACGAACTGCGCGAGCACGTTGTGGCTTGGAAAGGAGTTTATCTGTAACGAAACCAACCATGCTGTCTATTAGCCCCTTGTCGCTTCCAACTTTTCCTGATAGAGCTTGTGCTCCATTTTCAATAGTTTCATATTTTTGAGTAACTTTTGTTGCAAACGTAACTAACTTCCTTATTCTGTAAGCAGCTTTCTGGTTAGAATCAATACTAACTATATCAGAAGCAGCGTCAATAGCATCAATAGCTTTTCCACTTGCTAATGCTCCACCTGCTGCGGCTGCTCCTCCTGCAGTTGCTGCAACAGCAGCAACAGTTCCAACAGCAGCTGCAGCAATTACACCCACCTTTATCCATTGGTCATATTCATGTCCCATTCCATTCAAATCCATATTATAAGTTAAGCCTGTCATTTGGATGTTTGAAAGGTTCATACTTTTTAGAGATTCTAATGAAATGCCATCTTCTTTTTCACGCTCACTCTGAGTTCTTGCTTTCTCACAGATAGCAGCTTGTATACCATTTTTGTAGCTATTCATTAATAATGAAGCTGTATTATTAATAGTTGTCATTGCTTCATTGTCGAAATCTGAACTTTTTCCTGTTACAAGCGTGTTAAGTTTATCGAATATTATATCTTCAAATTTACGTGTGGTTGTGCGTTCCTGTTCATCAATATCATCGGCAACAGAATCAACTAAACGTTCTATTTGTCGTTTGACTCTGTCAAGTTCTTGCTGACACATTCTGATAGCTTCGTCAGTGTTTTCGTCGGATAAAGAGGCAGACATTAGTTCTTCAACCTGCTTGAGTATCATTTTTGATATATTTTTCAGGCGTTGATCATCAACACGTTTCAGAATATCTTTCTTTTCCTTCTGAATAGAATCAAGTAAGGTGTATAACTCTTCGAGTGAGTCTTTTGTTGCAGATACAACAGCTACTTGCTTTAATGGAATTTTACAGTTTTTGCAGATATATTCTTTAGCAGACTCAATATCTTCCTTTGACTTAGTGTCACTTTTGGTAAGTATCAAATAAATCGGGCGTTGAGATAATTTTATCATCTCAATAAAGTCTGTCAGTGAACGTGTTATCTGCTGGTTTATATCGGTAACAAGTAATATCCCATCAGCCTTAGGTAGAAAATTGACAAGTGTTTGTTTGTGTTGAGGATCGGGAGATGAAAGTCCAGGGGTATCAACAATTATAGTAGAAGCAGGAATGCGTTTAGAAGTGTCAAATACTGTCACAACTTTTGCATCTGCTAATTCTTCGTTTTTTAAGTCATTTATATTTTCTACTTCTATACAGTTACCATTGGCATCAATTACTTCTGCGTGACAAGAATCACTGCCAAAATGCACTTCGTAAATTGTTGCTGTTGTAGGTTTAGTAGCACTTTCCAAACCCTTGCTATCAGTCAGTACATTGATAAGCGTTGTTTTACCCGAGCTAAATTCGCCGACTAAAGGAAGGATAATGTTTGCATTTTCCTGCTTAGACCGCAATTCTATTAATGTTAACTCTTCAACTATGCTGGTTAGTCCTATGGACTTTGCAATAGAACGTAAGTCTTCAATCTTATTCATAATAGTTTAAGTTGTATTGTATTCTTATTATATCTTTTCTACATTTAAATACGCAGGGGTCAAAGCATTCATCTTCTTTAAGTCTACACCAAAGTGGTTAAAGAAGAGACTGTTTATTTTTCTCTCGTTCTTGATTGTTTGAAAGAATGTTTGAAAATATCGAAGATACTGGATGCTCATGCCTGGTTCTATAACCATTCCATCGCAGTGCTTTGACATCTTCACGGTAATTTTGAATAGTGCCATATTTTGTTTTTAGTTATAAGTTTGTCTTATGCTCGAGTGGCTGACTCGTGCCATTCTATAATATCTGTTGCAAATGTAAAGACTTTGTTGTAAATTGCAAAATAATTATAAAACAAAACAAAAGAAGTGTAGAACATGCCTCTTTGTGGGAGGGAAAGCTCATCCTTCTGTACAGTTAGTTTTTGTCAGAAGTATGTGATGTCTTTCGCTCTTTCTTTTAGCAGCCCCTTGGATAGTTATCTGTCAGGTATTATGCTTTTTACCCTCGTCTATACTTTCCCATATTCCTTTATATAGTTTTGCCTTTCCTGTCCCCAAGCCTAATATTCCAACAGGGTATGTGTGGAAACTTTTGCATTGGGGACATTGTAATGGTGCGGTGAATGCAGTAGCTCTCCATTCAACGTCAAGTCCCCAAAACTTTTTAGAACACTCGTTGCACTTAAATCTTGTAAATCCTCTAATCATAATGTGACTCTTATCTGTTCGAAATTAGTTAGTGCGTTTTAAATAAAATATAAAGTATAAATGCTATGATAGGTGTTGCACACCCACCCCCAGCATACTTTCCAGTTTCATCTTTATTATACATCCAAATGATATTAATAGCCCACAGGATGATGATGATGAACCAATATTCATCAAAAAGTTGAACATAACGATGCGCGAAGTCTTCCATTGCCGTTATATTGTTTTTAGTTATGTTTGTATTAGACGAGGATAAAAGAAGAAAGGGGACACGGCCCGCTTTATCTTTATTTATCCGGTTCGGTTCTGGAAAACACCTTGGAGTCAAAATAAAGTAAAGACAGTCCATGCCCCCATATAGGATAGGGGCACAGAACCTGCCTAAACTCGATTAGTGACGACTCCTTAGTTGAATTTTCCAGATTTAACCGGGTCGAATAACCTCGTTTGCAAGTTTTGTGCAGTGAATGGCGAGTGATCTGTAGGTCGTCCGCCAAATATGGCACAAATATAAGGAAATTGTTAGACATAACAAAATAATATCGAAATAAAGTAAAGAAAAATAAAAATGTCATCTCCAAAGAGAGTGGAGTTATAATCTTACTTCATATAGGTTGAATCATTTGAAGTGTATGGAAATCAGTCTTGTTTTCAACAGAACGAGATATACTTGTTAGACTTCGTTAAGTTTCTTTTTTTGTCCATTTCTTCCCAAATCTCTTTTATATATGTTACGGTCGTTGCCGA
>BNJT01002322.1_pt1 | contig 13458 bp, 24 predicted proteins | sample 8540491 | NCBI WGS metagenome assembly BNJT01 (sample SAMD00202455, study PRJDB9452) | human saliva metagenome | host: Homo sapiens
TATTGTTCCTGTTGCTCCATCTACTTTTACTGTATTTGTTCCATTTTCCTACTGTCAATGTAGAATTTAGTTCCATCCACTTTTATTTTATTTGTACCACTTACAAATTCAGCTGATGTTAAGTCTTTTAACTCTTTAGATAGTTTTTACATTGATTTTTCCTGTTGTACTTCCACTGTTCCGATGTTATTATCTGATAATTTTGTGCTGTCTGCTCCTCCTACTATTTCTAATTTGTTTCCTAGTTTCTTAGAAATTACTGTTGTTGCATCATCATCTGCGCTAAACTCAATCCATCTTCCATTGTAGCTACTTGATATGTGTGATTATGGCTATCTTTATAGAATATACGGTCTCTGCTGTTCCACTAATACTGGATCTCCATTTTTGTACTGTGATGTTTGCACTTGCTCCATCTTTTTCCGTTTATTCCTATTGCTCCATCTTTTTCCATCTTTTCCACTGATTGATGCTGCATCTTTTCCTGATGCTCCATCTTTCCCTACACTTACTTTATCTCTTTTGCTATATTACTTGTTTTCAGTGTCTTATCTAATTTAACTCACTACTTTTTCCATTTTCTACAATAGTTTTACACCTTCGCACTGTATTCACTATCAGCTTTTGTTCCTTCTCCTACTATTTCTAGTGTTTCTCCTAATTTTTAGCGATTGTTGCTCCGCTGTCTCCTTTGAAAGTTCAATCCTTTATTAACTAGGTCAGTAGTTGCATCATGTAGTTGAGAACCGATTTTGATTGCATCTGTTGATGTTGCATTTACAGCCCTGGTGCTACATTAGTAATCTTCTTATTTCAGCACTGATTCCATCTTTAGTTACAGATATTGGCATTGTGTCCTGAGTGCTGAGTGGAGTTACTGTTAATCCATCTCCATTTATTACAGTCTTATCTCCTGCTGATGTTTTAAATTCAGCTGATGTTAAGCCTGTTAATTCTTTAGATAGTTTTACATTAATTTTTCCTGTTGTACCTACTACTGTTCAATGTTATTATCTGATAATTTTGTGCTGTCTGCTCCTCCCTACTATTTCTAATTTGTTTCCTAGTTTCTTAGAAATTACTGTTGTTGCATCATCATCAGCGCTAAACTTCAATCCATCTTCCATTTGCTAGCTACTTGATATGTGTTATTATGACTATCTTTATAGAATATACGGTCTCTTGCTGTTCCACTAATACTGGATCTCCATTTTGTACTGTGATGTTTGCACTTGCTCCATCTTTTCCGTTTATTCCTATTGCTCCATCTTTTCCATCTTTTCCACTGATTGATACTGCATCTTTTCCTGATGCTCCATCTTTTCTCACTTGCTTTATCTGTTGTTACAGTTTTTGTTGTTAGATTATCAGTTTTTCAATGTCTTATCTAATTTTAACTACTACTTTTCCATTTTCTACAATAGTTTTTACACCTTCCTTTCACTGTATTCACTATCAGCCTTTGTTCCTTCTCCTACTATTTCTAATGTTTCTCCTAGTTTCTTAGCGATTGTTGCTCCGCTTGTCTCCTTTGAAAGTTCAATCCTTTATTAACTAGGTCGGTAGTTGCATCATGTAGTTGAGAACCATTTATTGCATCTGTTGATGTTGCATTTACAGCCCTAGTGCTACATTAGTAATCTTCTTATTTCCAGCGCCGATTCCATCTTTAGTTACAGATATTGGTGTTGCTCCTGGTGCTGATGGAGTTAGTGTTAATCCATCTCCATTTTATTACAGTCTTATCTCCTGCTGATGTTTTTTTAAATTCAGCTGATGTTAAACCTGTTAATTCTTTAGATAGTTTTTACATTGATTTTTCCTGTTGTACCTACTACTGTTCCAATGTTATTATCTGATAATTTTGTGCTGTCTGCTCCTCCTACTATTTCTAATTTGTTCCTAATTTCTTAGAAATTACTGTTGTTGCATCATCATCAGCACTAAACTTCAATCCATCTTCCATTGTAGCTACTTGATATGTGTTATTATGGCTATCTTTATAGAATATACGGTCTCTTTGCTGTTCCATAATACTGGATCTCCATTTTGTACTGTGATGTTTGCACTTGCTCCATCTTTTCCGTTTATTCCTATTGCTCCATCTTTTCATCTTTTTCCACTGATTGATACTGCATCTTTTTCCTGATGCTCCATCTTTTCCTACACTCTACTTTATCTCTGTCGCTTTTGATATTACTTGTTTTCAGTGTCTTATCTAATTTAACTACTACTTTTCCATTTTCTACAATAGTTTTTACACCTTACTCCACTATATTCACTATCAGCTTTTGTTCCTTCTCCCTACTATTTCTAAGTGTTTCTCCTAAATTTTTTAGCTGATTGTTGCTCCGCTGTCTCCTTTGAGTTTCAATCCTTTATATTAACTAGGTCCAGTAGTTGCATCATGTAGTTGAGAACCATTTATTGGCATCTGTTGATGTTGCATTTACACCCTAGTGCTACGATTAGTAATCTTCTTATTTCCATTGCACTGATTCCATCTTTAGTTACAGATATTGGCAGTGTTCCTGGTGCCAGATGGAGTTACTGTTAATCCATCTCCATTTTATTGAGTCTTATCTCCTGCTGATGTTTTTAAATTCAGCTGATGTTAAGCCTGTTAATTCTTTAGATAGTTTTACATTAATTTTTTTCCTGTTGTACCTACTACTGTTCCAATGTTATTATCTGATAATTTTTGTGCTGTCTGCTCCTCCTACTATTTCTAATTTGTTTCCTAGTTTCTTAGAAATTACTGTTGTTGCATCATCATCAGCGCTAAACTTCAATCCATCTTCCATTGTAGCTACTTGATATGTGTTATTATGACTATCTTTATAGAATATACGGTCTGCTACTGTTCCACTTAATACTGGATCTCCATTTTGTACTGTGATGTTTGCACTTGCTCCATCTTTTCCGTTTATTCCTATTGCTCCATCTTTTCCATCTTTTCCACTGATTGATACTGCATCTTTTCCTGATGCTCCATCTTTTCCTACACTTACTTTATCTGTTGTTACAGTTTTTGTTGTTAGATTATCAGTTTTCAATGTCTTATCTAATTTAACTACTACTTTTTCCATTTTTCTACAATAGTTTTTACACCTTCACCACTGTATTCACTATCAGCCTTTGTTCCTTCTCCTACTATTTCTAATGTTTCTCCTAGTTTCTTAGCGATTGTTGCTCCGCTGTCTCCTTTGAAGTTCAATCCTTTATTAACTAGGTCAGTAGTTGCATCATGTAGTTGAGAACCATTTATTGCATCTGTTGATGTTGCATTTACAGCCCCTGGTGCTACATTAGTAATCTTCTTATTTCCAGCGCCGATTCCATCTTTAGTTACAGATATTGGTGTTGCTCCTGGTGCTGATGGAGTTATTGTTAATCCATCTCCATTTGTACAGTCTTATCTCCTGCTGATGTTTTTAAATTCAGCTGATGTTAAAGCCCTGTTAATTCTTTAGATAGTTTTACATTGATTTTTCCTGTTGTACCTACTACTGTTCCAATGTTATTATCTGATAATTTTGTGCTGTCTGCTCCTCCTACTATTTCTAATTTATTTCCTAATTTCTTAGAAATTACTGTTGTTGCATCATCATCAGCACTAAACTTCAATCCATCTTCCATTGTAGCTACTTGATATGTGTTATTATGGCTATCTTTATAGAATATACGGTCTCTCGCTGTTCCACTTAATACTGGATCTCCATTTTGTACTGTGATGTTTGCACTTGCTCCATCTTTTTCCGTTTATTCCTATTGCTCCATCTTTTTCCATCTTTTCCACTGATTGATACTGCATCTTTTTCCTGATGCTCCATCTTTTCCTACACTTACTTTATCTCTTTTGCTATATTACTTGTTTTCAGTGTCTTATCTAATTTAACTACTACTTTTCCATTTTCTACAATAGTTTTTACACCTTACGCACTATATTCACTATCAGCTTTTTGTTCCTTCTCCTACTATTTCTAGTGTTTCTCCTAATTTTTAGCGATTGTTGCTCCACTGTCTCCTTTGAAGTTCAATCCTTTATTAACTCAGGTCAGTAGTTGCATCATGTAGTTGAGAACCATTTTATTGCATCTGTTGATGTTGCATTTACAGCCCTGGTGCTACATTAGTAATCTTCTTATTTCCAGCACTGATTCCATCTTTTAGTTACAGATATTGGCTTGTGTTCCTGGTGCTGATGGAGTTACTGTTAATCCATCTCCATTTATTACAGTCTTATCTCCTGCTGATGTTTTAAATTCAGCTGATGTTAAGCCTGTTTAATTCTTTAGATAGTTTTACATTAATTTTTCCTGTTGTACCTACTACTGTTCCAATGTTATTATCTGATAATTTTGTGCTGTCTGCTCCTCCTACTATTTCTAATTTGTTTCCTAGTTTCTTAGAAATTACTGTTGTTGCATCATCATCAGCGCTAAACTTCAATCCATCTTCCATTGTAGCTACTTGATATGTGTATTATGACTATCTTTATAGAATATACGGTCTCTTTGCTGTTCCACTAATACTGGATCTCCATTTTGTACTGTGATGTTTGCACTTGCTCCATCTTTTCCGTTTATTCCTATTGCTCCATCTTTTCCATCTTTTTCCACTGATTGATACTGCATCTTTTCCTGATGCTCCATCTTTTCCTACACTTACTTTATCTGCTTTGCTATATTACTTGTTTTTCAGTGTCTTATCTAATTTTAACTACTACTTTTCCATCTTTTTACAAATGTTTTTACACTTCGCCACTATACTCAGTATCTGCCTTAGTTCCTTCTCCTACTATTTCTAATGTTTCTCCTAGTTTCTTCGTGATTGTTGCTCCGCTGTCTCCTTTGAAGTTCAATCCTTTATTAACTAGGTCAGTAGTTGCATCATGTAGTTGAGAACCATTTATTGCATCTGTTGATGTTGCATTTACAGCCCCTGGTGCTACATTAGTAATCTTCTTGTTCCAGCACTGATTCCATCTTTGAGTTACAGATATTGGCATTGCTCCTGGTGCTGATGGAGTTACTGTTAATCCATCTCCATTTATTACAGTCTTATCTCCTGCTGATGTTTTAAATTCAGCTGATGTTAAGCCTGTTAATTCTTTAGATAGTTTTACATTAATTTTTCCTGTTGTACCTACTACTGTTCCAATGTTATTATCTGATAATTTTTGTGCTGTCTGCTCCTCCTACTATTTCTAATTTGTTTCCTAGTTTCTTAGAAAATTACTGTTGTTGCATCATCATCTGCGCTAAACTTCAATCCATCTTCCATTGTAGCTACTTGATATGTATTATTATGGCTATCTTTATAGAATATACGGTCTCTTTGCTGTTCCACTAATACTGGATCTCCATTTTGTACTGTGATGTTTGCACTTGCTCCATCTTTTCCGTTTATTCCCTATTGCTCCATCTTTTCCATCTTTTTCCACTGATTGATACTGCATCTTTTCCTGATGCTCCATCTTTTCCTACACTCTACTTTTATCTTTTGCTGATATTACTTGTTTTTCAGTGTCTTATCTAATTTAACTACTACTTTTCCATCTTTTACAAATGTTTTTACCTTTCGCTACTATATTCACTATCAGCCTTTGTTCCTTCTCCTACTATTTCTAGTGTTTCTCCTAATTTTTAGCGATTGTTGCTCCGCTGTCTCCTTTGAAGTTCAATCCTTTATTAGCTAGGTCAGTAGTTGCATCATGTAGTTGAGAACCATTTGTGCATCTGTTGATGTTGCATTTACAGCCCTGAGTGCTACATTAGTAATCTTCTTATTTCCAACATTGATTCCATCTTTAGTTACAGATATTGGTGTTGCTCCTGTAGTTGATGGAGTTATTGTTAAAGCCATCTCCATTTATTACAGTCTTATCTCCTCTTTGCTGTTTTAAATTCAGCAGATGTTAAACCTGTTAATTCTTTAGATAGTTTTACATTGATTTTTCCAGTGTTATCTACTATTGCTCCAATATTCTTATCAGATAGTTTTAGTTTTGTCTGCTCCTCCTACTACTTCTAATCTTTCATTTTAGTTTCTTAGAGATAGTATTATTTGCATTTTAATGGATCGTAATCAATCATCGCTAAACTTCATTCCATCTTCCATTAGTAGCTACTTGATATGTGTTATTATGGCTATCTTTATAGAATATACGATCTGCTGGTGTTCCATAATACATCTTTTCCAGCTTCTACTGTGATGTTTGCACTTGCATCCATCTTTTTCCGTTTATTCCTATTGTTCCATCTTTTTCCATCTTTTCCACTGATTGATACTGCATCTTTTCCTGATGCTCCATCTTTTCCCACACTTACTTTATCTCTTTGCTATATTACTTGTTTTTCAGTGTCTTATCTAATTTAACTACTACTTTTTTCCATTTTCTACAATAGTTTTTACACCTTCACACTATATTCACTATCAGCCTTTGTTCCTTCTCCTACTATTTCTAGTGTTTCTCCCTAATAGCGATTGTTGCTCCGCTGTCTCCCTTTGAAGTTCAATCCTTTATTAACTAGGTCAGTAGTTGCATCATGTAGTTGAGAACCATTTATTGCATCTGTTGATGTTGCATTTACAGCCCCTAGTGCTACATTAGTAATCTTCTTATTTCCAGCGCTTATTCCATCTTTATTTATTACAATATCATCTGTTCCTGGTGTTGCTCCTGGTATTGTAATAGACTTAGTATTTACTGATTCTAAACCTTTTTAGATTTTTATCCAACTTATATGTATATTTATGGTTTCCATCTGTATCTATTTCTTGAGAAACTGTTAAATTTTTCCCTGCAACAAATGTTACTTGTTCGCCAGAATGTACTAATGTTGGATCTACTGTTCCTTCTAATGTACCTTCTGTTGCTGAGACTGTTCCTACTGTTGCTTTCCATCCCATACTAGTTAATGCACTAGTCATATCTTTTAGCTAGTACTACACCATCTTCTGCTAATTCAACTTTTTCCATCATTATCAACAGTTACAGAACCTGTTGACAGACTGTATTTTACTACTCCATTATCTTTTTGCTTCTATTTTTATAAATCCATCATCTTCGAAATTTAATCCATCTGCTAATGTTACTTCTTTCTTAGGTGCATCTCCATTTGCAGTATAACTTAACTTACTGTTTCCAGCAGATAGTTTTGAAGGATCTACTGATACTGTTACTTTTCCATCTTTAGCTTCTGTAGTAATTCCATTTGCTCCAACTATGTCAAATTTAATTCCACTAGTTTTATCTAGTGTTTGTTTATCTGTTGTTGTTCCTTTATCTCCACCTAATTGGATAGTATTTTTAGCTAACCCATGGAATTGAGAACCATTTATTGCATCTTTTTGATGTTGCACTTATAGTTCCTGGTGCTACATTTTTAATTACTGTATTTCCTGCATCAATACCCTCGAAGTGATAGATATTTCAGGTGCTTCATTTCCAGAACCATCTACATGAGTTATTGTTAGCCCTTTCCCATCAATAGTTGTATAACCTTTATTTGGGTTAAGAGTTCCGTCAGGCTCAGGATAAGAGAATTGAGCTGTAGCTAATGCATAAATTTTTAGAAAGACCTATGTGTATATTCCCATATCTATCCATATATGTCCCAATATTAGCTATACCTTCTGTTAAATCATCCTTTGGAGCTCCACCAGTTATTTCTAATGTTTGTCCTAATTTTCTAGATGATGTATCACTAAGAGTTGGCTCTTCAGGACTATCTGTTTTAAAATACATAGGTTTTTCTGCTGTTGTCTTTAATTCATCTCAAGCTTTTTAGCAACTGAATATAGTTGAGAACCATTTATTGCATCAGTACTTGTAGCTGAAATTTCTCCTGGTGCTATATGTTTTTAATTGACGTTCACTCCCTATTCTACCAAAAGAAACCACATCTCCTTCTTCAACTCCAAATTTGCTCCTGCAAAGTTTCGGAAATTTACATTAGTTCCATCTGAAAGAGTTATATCTGCATCATTTATCTGTCTTCCTTGTATTCCAACTGTTGAAGATCCACCACCTATTGCTACTGCATTGGCTTGTGGTGCTTGAGCTCCCTATTACCTATAGCAACTGAGTTTATCCCTGTAGCTTCTGTCATAGTTCCTATGGCTAGAGCTATATCTCCAACTTTAGATTTTACCCCTAAAGCAACTGCTCCTTGACCTGCTTCAGTGCTTTGATATTTTTATACTTTCTTCCATCAATTGAGCTTGTTCCATCAAAAATTTAGAACTTCTCCTCTTCCTGTTAAAGAGAGAATATTTGATTTAAATTTTTACTCACTGTAACAGTAGAACCTACTTGATTACCATTTTTATCAAAAATCTTTTTATCATAACTAGAATTTGAATTAGCAACAGAATCTAAATCGTCTCCCCCTATAGCTATTGATGAATCTCCTGTAGCTTCAACATCTCCTCCTATAGCTATAGATTGATCTCCTCTAGCCCATGTTCCATTTGTTATTTTATTATTATCAACCACTCCCCTATAGCTATTGATTGAGCTACCTTTTTATTTGTGTCTCCAACTTTTTGAATTGGCACCTATTGCTATAGTATTTTGCAAGATTATAAGGAGAATTTCTACCTTCACTTTCTTTTCCAGCGTTTCTCACCTATAGCTATAGAGTAGTCTGCTGGAGCATTAGTTCCTCTTTCGCTGAACCTACTCCTGCCCCATCTCCAATTATAACTGCTTTAGTAGCTCTTCCACTTCTAGTTTTTCGTTCCAATTACTATACTTTCATTATTGGCTGTGGCACTCTTCAGCTATTGCTATTCCATCTACATTACTTGTTGCATTTGTACCCTAAAAAGCTATACTAGAAGAAGAGCCTCTACTAGTAGAATTTTTCCTATTGCTATTCCTTTTATTACTTACTGCATTAACCCCCATAGCTATAGAAGCTTCTTCTTTAGCTTGAGCATCTGATCCTACTGCTAAAAAGCTTGTTTACCTACTGCCTTTGTATTAACCCCCATAGCTATAGAAGCTTCTCCACTAGCTTGAGTATTTTTAGTTAAGTTTCCTGCATAATCTTTTTGTTGCAGATGACGAATAAAGGTCATTACCATAAAGACCTCCGATTGCTATAACTTGAGTTCCAGTCAGCTGCTGCTCCTCCTCCCTACAGCTACACTTCCTCCTGCACTAGAAGAACCTCCTCTTGCTCCTGTACCTATTGCTGCTGAATCATCTGTAGTTGCAGAAGCTTGTCTACCCATACTTCCTCTAGCTCCACTAGAATTAGCTCCTAGACCTATAGCTGTTGCTGTTGCTCCCGTAGCTTTAGAATAAGTCCCTAAAGCTAATCCACCTAATTTTTGCAACTGCACTATTACCTAAACTTGTACCAAACACATTTGATTCTGCTTTATATCCTATTGCAATACCTTGTCCATTATATCTATCTGGACTAAATACATTGTTACTGTAGGTTCTGATGAATAAACAAGATTATCAGGGTTTTTGAACACGATCATATTGCATATATCCATCTTGACTATCTCCTCTTGCATACGACGCATGAAAGCTGTTTCATACTTATTATTTACTGTTGCTTCTCTACCTATAGCTATACCTGATGTAACTGTAGAAGAAGTATCTCCTATAGCTATACCTGCTTGTGTTGCTGTGAGCTCTTTTTACCTATAGCTACCCTGAACCTGAAGATATAACTGTTTGTAATAAAGTTCCAGCTTCTATCTCTTGTAGGTCATGGAAGTACATTAGCTCCATCTCCTAAAGAAACTGCACTTTCAACCTTTGTTGAAGCATTAGGGCCTATAGCAATAGCATTATTTGCTATTGCTCCATCATTAATTTGTTTCCTGCATCATTAGAGTTTATAGAAACATACTTAAATTTACTAATATCAGTGTTTAATTTACTGATATCGCTACCTAATTTTTCTAGCAACAGAAAAATAACTGTGAACCAATAGCTGCATCGTACTTGTAGCTGAAAGTTACTTCAGGTGCTATATTCTTTAATTGACGTTCACGCCCTACGGTACCAAAAAGAAACCATGTCTCCTTCTGTAACATTACTTGTTCCAGCAAAGTTTGAGAAGTTTACATTAGTTCTATCTGCAAGTCCTATATTTGCCTCAGTCACTCTTTTTAGCTTTAAGACCCTCTGTTGAAGAACCTGCACCAATAGCAACTGCATTAGCTTGAGTAGCAAGAGCCCTGTACCTAAAGCAGAGTGAATTTGTCCCCTGTAGCCTCTGACATAGTTCCTAAAGCTGTAGCAAGATCTCCCGCTTCAGCTTTTTACTCCTAGGACAACCGATGCTTCTCCAGCTTGGTTCCTCTATACCCACTAAACCAGCTGTGCTTCCTGTTAAATCCTATATATATCATTTAAACTCGTATTATTTACTGCTGTACTTGTTTCAGTATCATTTTTATCATAAGATTTCTTTACATAACTTTTTGTCTTACTTATAGCTCTATCTATGTCATCTCCACCTATTACTACAGAAGAGTCCCCTTCTGCAATAGTATCAGATCCTATTGCGATTGCTTGTTCCTTTTGCCCAGCTCCCGTGTACCTTGTGAAACCCTATTGCTATTGACTGTCCCTACAGAGTTAGTAGATCCTTCAACTCCGACTCTAGTATTTGCCCCTATTGTATATATTACTATGCGAAGCAAGTCCAGGTGTCCCATTTTTACGCCCAGCCCTATATCCTATAGCTACTCCATATTCACGAGTAGTTGATTCAACTCCTACTGCTACTGCTCCTTCATTTCCTGTAGCTTGAGCTTTTTACCTACTGCTACTCCTCCAGCTGTCGAATTTGATTGAGTTCCTATTGCTACTGAATCATATGTTCCTTGACCTGTTCTATTTCCAGCATTTGCTCCATAAGCTACCCTCCTCCAGCTACTCCAGTAATCAAAAAACTAACAACCGTTGAAGTTGTTATACTAATTTTTCTTTTTAACCAAGATTTCAGAAATTTTTCATCTTTTTCTTTGTTATTCATATTCTCTCCTTTTATGTATAAAACCAATGTATTTTTAAATTATGTATTTCCCATTCTATTTTTATTACAACTGTTATTTTTATTTTGACATTTATAATATACTAATTTTATTGTGATTAATTTTTATCATATCTTTTAATGTTTTTCAATCTTTCGTATACTTTTCTGTTAAATTTTAAAGATTTTTTAGTGTTATTTTATTCTAACATAACTCATTTTTAAAATTAAATAGTAATCCATAATTTTTAATTATAGTTCAGACTGTGCTTTTATTTCAAATTTATTATATTATCTTTCTATTTTTCTTTATACAAGTAGATATTCTAAGCTTAATTCTGTCTATGTTTTTTATAGAATCATCTTTTTGAATGAAAATTTTCATATAATAATATAAGGGGATATTGCAAACTTAAGTCTTCAATTTTAAAAATAGATTAGTTTAATTTTTTAATACTGTGATATAATAAAAATTAAAATAAATTGGAGGTTGTTATGAAAAATATTATCAGTACTATTATTAATTTTTGCAATGCTTTTTATCTGCCTGTGGTGGAGTAAAATATGAATTAAAAAGATGGACTTATGTGTGATGCTGATGGAAAAGAAGCTACTGGAACATTTGAATTTAAAACAGGTAAATACAAAGTAAAGGGAAATTTTTTGTAAAATGGTTTGCCTGATGGATTATTTGAAGAATATTATGAAGATGGTAACATCATGGCAAAAAGAAACTTTTTGTGAATGGTGGATGACATCTAAAGAATTATTCTATAAGAATGGTAATTTACTAGGAAATTTTACAGAAAACAATGACATAAAACTTTATTATGATGATGGAAGTCTAATCTTAAGTTATGATGCTGAAAAAGAAGAATCTATTTATTATCATGAAAATGGAAATCCTTTAATGATTGGTAACTCTTATGAAACAACTCTATATAATGAAAATAATGAAGTAGTTTCTAAATTGAGAGATGATGATTTAACAGACATTGGTGCAACTCTAAAAATTAGATGATGGGACATTTGAACTTGTAAAAGAAAATGAAGTTATTGCTAAGATAGATGCTAATGGTGAGAATCATAAATTATTTATACTCAACAGGAGAACCTTTACTAAAAGTAAATGAAAATATGGGTGAGAACTGAGTTTTTCTTTAAAAATGGAAATACATTTATGAAAGGAAAAGAAGGTGGAAGTATTCTAAATTATAGAGATAGTAAACCATTATATGAAATGGATGGAGACTCAGGAAACTATTTACAACGAAGAGGAGATAAAAATCATTGGTGGTTTTGATTTAGTTACAGATATAAAAATTAGATTAAAATTATAAAAAGGATGGCTGTTGCAAAATTAAAATTTCAATAGCCTATCTTTTTTTATCTTTAGGAGGTTATATGAAAAAGGAATTATATTATTAGCATTAATTTTTACTGCCTGTATCAACCCTAGATAATATTGGTGGTAACTCAGGAGGCGAAGTTAAAAAGTAAAAACTACAAATGTAAGTACAAGTAAAAACTATGAAAGATGGTGAGCTTGTATGTAGACAATGTTCTTGCTAATGGAAAACAAGAATACAAAGATGGTGTTATCATAAAAGAAACTTTTAAAAGATGGTTTAGCTGATGGACTTCAAGAAAGATACTATCAAGTGGAAAACTATATGGAAAAATTAATATAGTGAATAATAAGGTTGAAGGTACTGAGCTACTTACTATGAAAATGGAAAAATCATTTCTGATTTTAAATTACACTCAAGGAAAATTAATTTCAGGAAAAATATATTATGAAAATGGAGATTTATTATCTCAAATTGAAGGTAAAAATAACTATCTACTATTCAAGTGGTAAAAAAACTATTCTCTATGGATAAAACAGATTTAGCTGTATACCATGAAAATGGAAAAAAGTTTTCTCTAATTCAGCTGAAGGTATTAAAATAAATGAGTGAATCTGCTAAAAATCTCTTTTTAGATATGTTCTCAAAAAGAAAATTTAGTAAAAACTGCTCTTTATCTTTTTAACTCGATACTATTCAAGCTGAATACAAGAATGGAAAACCATCTATTCAATTAAAAAGGTACAACTGCTGTTATGTACTATCAAGTGGAAAAATTTTACTTGAACTTTTACGCTAGTATAGATGGAACTGTAAATAGTAAGATATATTATGAAAATGGACAACTTATGCAAGTGGAAGATAGAAGTAAAAATGGTAGATCTGTAAAGGTTTGTGACAAAAGCTGGAAACCTTATAGCTGAAAATATTTTTAATAAAGAGCATGAAATTAAACAAATATATTGACATAATCTAAAGAATATAATACTTGGATGTAAGCCTTTCCCACAAAGAGATGGTGCGTTATATTAAAAAATATAACCATGTAGGGAGGATTTAAAAAGTGATATACTTTCATGCAAAGAAAGATGTTGTCA
>BNJT01001703.1_pt1 | contig 13450 bp, 28 predicted proteins | sample 8540491 | NCBI WGS metagenome assembly BNJT01 (sample SAMD00202455, study PRJDB9452) | human saliva metagenome | host: Homo sapiens
TTAAAGAAACCCACTGCCGAGAGTCGAGAGATGGTGCGTCCTCTAAAGGATAAAAGCGGTATTCAACCGATAGAAACTGAGATTGAAGCTGCACCTCGACCTGTGTCGACGGCCACTGAACTTAAATCTAGCTAGAAGCTGATATAGCCAAGACGCCGCGCCAAGAAAATGCCCGCTGAAGTAGAGATGGTAAAACGAATCGAGTACTATCGAGATCGTGAAAAATTCAAAACTGCTGAAACTGACTATTTCACTTCATCTCCCGAAGAGCAAGCGGAGAAATCCTTTTACCAAATTTACTCTGAGAAGAAAATGTAGCACCTGATAGGTCTACTGAGCTTTAGCGGGCTTGTGAGTAGAACCGTGAGAGATCATAGAATTCTGGAAGCAAATGAATATCAAGGCATGATTCCTTCTCAAGTTAAGGATGGGGCTACTCACATTTGGAAGGAAGGAGATATTCTAGGGAGCTGGTGAATGGCGTAAACTGGAAAAAGCCGAAACTTTACAATAACGAGCCAGAAAATGGCAGTTCCGGTAACATTCTTCCCACTAAGGATGTAAACGGCAATGGTGATACTTATACAGAATATAATGCAATTCCTCGCGCAAAAACATATCCAAGAAAAATGGAAAGCTCATCGCCCCACAAACAAAACACCGTATAATAGTAGGCAGTAATGGGAGTATGTATTACTCTCCAGATCATTATCACACATTTATTCGTCTTATCGGGTAAAAATCGAGGAAGGAAAATTGATGCCTTATAAAAAGAATTCTTCTAGGAAATTTGTTGCGCCTTTGTTTCTTGCAGAAGATCGATACTGGGAAGATTATATGCGCCCTTACCTCGAGAAAGAAGGATGGTGCGTTGTGGAGGTCGATTGCGCAGGAGTGCAAGGTACTAGGGATTTTGGGTATCGACTTATGGAAGCGATCCGACTTGATTGGGAGAATGAAATTAGTGGTGAATTTGACTCATACTGGGCTGAAGAACTTGCTACTGAAATCGACTGGCTAGATATGCGCCAAGGACTGTTTGTTTATCTTAAACATTTTGAAGATGTTCTAAAGATGGCCGATTATCTGGGGGGGTGACAGTTATGCGAACTATGTAGTACGTCTCATTGATTCGATGCAGCTTCATTACCCTATGCGGCCTGCCGGTCATGAAGGGTATGAGGTTCTTTTTGGGTATGGGTTTGAGGTGTCGAAGGGTTTTCTCCCTCGCGTTGAGGAGTATTTTGAAGGTCATCAGACGATCTGTGCTGGTCCCAATGCTGTATATCCCTGGTCTCAGCAGGAGGATCGGAAGAAGAAATATTTCCCTAGTGGTTTTCCCGATCCTCGGTATGATGAGAATGGTATCTGGATAACTGACCCCGATGAGTACCCTGAGAGCACTTCCCTATACCGGCGGTCATGAGGAGAAAGTTCAAATAGTTAGGTTCCTTTGTCTGTCTGCATTTTAGAGAGAAACATGCCTTATCAACAAGAACGGTCTGCCGTAGAATTTACTGCTCCATCATTATGAAAAACCTTGTACGAATTTTCTAAAGGAGATCATGATGACTTACGAAAAATATAAGGATGAGTTTGTTGTTCCGGTGTTCACTTACGAGAGCGGGTACTGGGAGAAGGTGATGAAGCCTCGTTTACAGGAGCAGGGGATGGTATATCGCTGAAGTAGACTGTACAAATGTGGAGGATATTGAGGATTGCGGCACAAGGCTTCTACGTGAACTCAACTTTAAAGTTCCTGAGCATGGATACATTAATGCTATGGGGGTCAAAGATAATATCACTGATATCTACGGCATTAATATACGCAAAGGCCTTTTTGTTTTTTATAAGAATTTTGAAGACATCTTCTCTACCCATCCGGATTTGCACCAGGGGTATGGGGCTGAGTTCATGCTTCAGCTAATCGAACGTATAGTTCATCATTATTCCAGGCTACGTGGAAATATCTATGAAGAGTTTCCTGTAGTGGTGGGGTATGGTGTTGGTCTGCCCACCTCATATATTCCACAGCTTGAGGGAGCTAATGGGTGCTGAGAATGTGATGATTGCCGGTGAGGGGTGCGATACCCCTGGTCTGATTTTCGAAGAAGAACAGCGAAGGAACTTCCTGAACGGAGCCCCGGACCCTCTCTACGATAAAGAAGGGGTAGTCTACGGATTCACCAATGACTATGATGACGCGACAGGAGTTTTTGTGGAGGATCCTCGGTATTATCCTGAATCACCGTTTTATGACCCTGCTCTTGCCTCTAAGGTACACCTGGTGCATAGTGAATTTACAGAGCCAGATCCCTCTATATAAACGCTATGAGGTATATACGCGAATATAAGGATGAGTTCATTGTTCCTGTGTTCACTCGGGAGAGTGGGTACTGGGAGAAAATCATGAAGCCTCGCCTGCAGGAACAGGGGTGGTTTATTGTTGAGGCGGATTGTGCCGGGGTAGATAGTTCGCATGAACTTGGGCGTAGGCTTTTACGAGCGCTTGGGTTTAACATTGCTCCAGATCAGTGGGTGAACGGTTTCTGGGTTATGAATGCTGTTACAGAAGCTGACTGGAATGATATGCGTCAGGGACTTTTTGTGTCCTATAAGAACTTTGAGGATCTTTTTAGCGTCCGGAAAGTTGTTCACCTTTTTATGCTCCGGAGTATGCCCTTCAACTAGCTGAAAATATGGTTCACCATTATTCCAAATTCCGGGGAAATATTTATGAACAGTACCCTGTGGTGGTGGGGTACGGCGTTGGTCTTCCATCGTCGTATCTCCCGCAGTTTGAGGAGCTGATGGGTGCTGAGAATGTGATGATTGCCGGTGAGGGTGTGCGATACCCCTGGTCCGATTTTGAGGAAGAACAACGGAGGAACTTCCCGAACGGCGCCCCGGACCCTCTGTACGATAAAGAAGGGTAGTCTATGGGTTTACGATTGATGATAAAGATTCTACCGGAGTCTATGTGGAAGACCCTCGGTATTATCCTGAATCACCGTTTTATGACTCTGTTCTTGCTTCGAAGGTACACCTGGTGCATAGCGAGTTTGACGATCCCGAATAATCGATCATGTTCTTTCTTGAGTTTAGTTGTCCGTAGCTTATAGCGAAGTTACGGACAACTAATTTTTCTACTACCTTTATGCCTGTCAACAAATAAAGAAAGTTATGAGGCTGTTCTGCCGCAACTGCTGTTGAGGGGAACCCTATCACGTATACGGAAATGGATTTCATGGCTCCTCAACCTAAGATCGGTGAAAACGGTGAAATTGAGTTAAAGCCTAACGGGAAGCCCGAGACGACTCGTGGTGATGACCGGTTGATAGTGGGGAGTAATGGCAGTATCTATTACAGCCCGGATCATTATCACGTTTATCCTGATAGTAGAGTAAGGGAGAAAAATAAACCATGGTTTACAAAGCAGGTACGGTCTGCTGAGGGATTCAGTGCCCTTTGTTCATCCGTGAAGATGGGTACTGGAGAACCATATGCTGCCCTATCTAGAAGCAGAAGGATGGAAGTTATTGTCTGTTGACTGTGACGGGGTAAAAAACACACTAGATTTTGCCTATCGTCTGGTTGAGAGTATTGAGAGTGTCTATGCTATTCCGGATGATTTTAACCTGCGCTGGGCTTCCGAAGATGCCTGCCTGATCAACTGGTTCAATATGCGACAAGGACTCTTTGTCCTGTATAAAAACTTTGACGACCTCTTTGTGCTGGATGACGAGGGACGTGAGCTTATGCGTAAATATTCTGGAAGAAATGGAAGTATATTACGCCACTCGCCAATTACACGGCAGCGGTCTGTATGAAGTTTTGGTTGGGTATGGTTTTGATATTTCACGGAAAGCTTGCCGAGGGTGAAAGAGTTTTTCAACGATAGCATAGTGATTGCTGCTGACGGGGCCAAGTATCCTTGGTCACGGGTGGAAAGGTTTAAGAAGCTGTTTTTCCCGAATGGTTTTCCGGATCCTCTGTATGAAGATGGAGATGACTGGATTGATGATCCTGATGAGTACCCTGAGAGTACTTCCTATACTGGCGGTCGTGAGGGAGAAAGTTCATCTGAGTAAACATAGTTAGACTTCTTTGCCTGTCTGCATTTTAGAGAAAACATGCCTTATCAACAAGAACGGTCTGCCGTAGAATTTACTGCCCCTTTGTTTTATCCGTGAGGGTGGGTACTGGGAGAACCATATGCTGCCTATTCTAGAAGCGGAGGGGTGGGCTGTCATCACTATTGATTGTGCTGGGGTGGTATCGTACATGGACTTCGCCAGGCGGTTAGATTAAAACTATCGACCCCTAACTACAGTTTTTCCCGAAGGTTTCAATATGCGTTGGGCATGCTGAAGAAGCATGTTCAGTTAGGGATAGGGATATGCGTCAGGGGCTTTTTTCGTTTTTGTATAAGAATTTTGAGCAGCTTTTTACTATGGCTGATGATGATATAAGCGCATGTGTGAATATCCTTGAGATCATGGAAGTAAATTATGCTGGTCGTCCACTACATGGTAGTGGATCATATCAAATACTTGTGGGATACGGTTTTGATATTTCACAAGAGAACGTGTCCCAGATGGAAGAGTTCTTTGAAAATCGAGTAGTCATCGCGGCAGACGAGGCAGAGTACCCTTGGACTGAAGTGGAAAAGAGCAAAGTTTTTTCTTCCCGAATGGTTTTCCTGACCCGTTGTATGAGGATGGTACGGATTGGATTAATGATCCTGATAGAGTACCCTGAGAGCACTTCCCCTATACTGGCAGCAGTGGTGAGGAGGGTTCTTCTGGGATAATACAAGTTAGTTTTTCTCGTCGAGTTGCGCTCTAAAAGAGGTGAAAATGACTTATAGACAAGCAGGGTCTTCTAAAAATTCATCGCCCCTTGTTTTCTTGCAGAAGATCGATACTGGGAAGATTATATGCGCCCCTTACCTCGAGAAAGAAGGATGGTGCGGTGTGGAGTCGATTGCGCAAGGAGTGCAAGGTATTAGGGATTTTGGGTATCGACTTATGGAAGCGATCCGACTTGATTGGGAGAATGAAATTAGTGAGTGAATTTGACTCATACTGGAGCTGAAGAACTTTGCTACTGAAATCGACTGGCTAGATATGCGCCAAGGACTGTTTGTTTATCTTACATGTTTTGAAGATGTTCTAAAGATGGCCGATTATCTGGGGGTGAGCAGTTATGCGAACTATGTAGTACGTCTCATTGATTCGATGCAGCTTCATTACCCCTATGCGGCCCTGCCGGTCATGAAAGGGTATGAGGTTCTTTTTGGGTACGGGTTTGAGGTGTCGAAAGAGTTTTCTCCCTCGCGTTGAGGAGTATTTTGAAGGTCATCAGACGATCTGTGCTGGTCCCAATGCTGTATATCCCTGGTCTCAGCAGGAGGATCGGAAGAAGAAATACTTCCCTAATGGTTTTCCCGATCCTCGATATGATGAGAATGGTATCTGGATAACTGACCCCGATGAGTACCTTGAAAGTACCACCTATACCGATAACAAACGATGTACAAGATAAGAACATCTGAAAGTTAACATAAACAAAGAATACGGACCGTAGTCCAGGTCATTATCTGACTTTTATTCGTCTTATTGACTAAGCCTGAAAGGAAAAAGCTTATGCCGTATGAACATAGTCTTTCAAAGCCCTTCATTGCCCCGATCTTCATTGAGGAAGATGGGTATTGGCAGAATTGTATGAAGCCCTATCTTGAGCGTGAAGGGTGGTATATCGCAGAGGTTGACTGTGCTGGGGTGGTAGATGCCCGGGACTTTGGACGTCGTTTTTTAACAGCCCTGGATTTCGACTGGGACTCTTTCTTGCATGAGTTCGATACAGAGTGGGCTTATGAATACGCTACTGCAGTCGATTGGCTTGATCTGCGTCAGGGACTGTTTGTGTACTATAAAAACTTTGAGGACGTACTGTCGATGGCAGACCGTTTAGGGAACGATAGTTACGCTATCTATGCCGTAAATATCATTGACTCAATGCGTCTGAACTATCCGATGCGTCCTAGCCCATATCCTCGGTCTGGGGATGATTATGAGGTGACTCTAGGCTACTGGGTTCGAGGGTGAGCCAGGCTTCTTTGCCGCGTGTGGAGCAGTTCTTTACAGGAAATAATGAGATTCTGATTGCTGGCGCAGGTGGTGGAGTATCCGTGGACTTGGCATGAGGGAGCGGAAGAAAAATATTTCCCTCAGGGGTTTCGGCTCCTCGGTGTGATGAGCAGGGGGATTGGTTTTTGAGTCCTGAAAGGTACCCGGAGGTCCCGCGTTTACGGGTGATGCAGGATATCCATAGAAGAATAATAGTCTTGAGATTTCAGCCTGTATCCGCTTAATTCAGCGGGTGCTGGGTTCGAGAATCAATCTATAGATCAGAGCATGGTGCAGGCCCATGGGTCCGATATGGTCAAGGCCGTCAAAGATGCTTCTGACTGGTCGCTTGAGAATTTTATGCTGGCCTGGATTGCGGGTAGAAACATAGCCTGCTGCAGTACCGGTTCAGTTCTTATGCTGAGTCGCGGTTGTTATCAGCTGCGTTGTGTTCGGTGATGGATTCGGTGGATAAGGGCTGGTATGACTGAGGTTGTGCGCGTGAGTATAACCTATTTGGCGGATTAGTAGTCAGAATAATAAAGTCAACTAGCTTGCCGAATAGAGTTTCGGTGTACCCTAGAGGGCCCGAGGCTTATAGGATAGTATTTGAGGTTGAAATTTTTGGAATGTTGCTTTAAGGATTTATCCACGAGGGACTTGAGGTAGGTTCTTCATGAATCCCCCTATGTGGGATTTCTTAAGGAAATAACTATATGGTTTATGAAAAAGAATATAAAGATGAGTTTGTTGTTCCGGTGTTCACTCAGGAGAGCGGGTACTGGGAGAAAATCATGAAGCCTCGTTTACAGCCAGGGGTGGTATATCGCTGAAGTAGACTGTGCTGGGACAGAGGATATTGAGGATTGCGGTACGAGGGCTTCTACGTGAACTCAATTTTTAAAGTTCCTGAGCATGGATGCATTGACAGCTAGTGGGGGTCAAGATAATATCACTGACATCTACGGCATTAATATACGCAAAGGCCTTTTTGTTTTTATAAAATTTTAGATATCTTCTCTACCCACCCGGATTTGCACCAGGGGTATGGGGGCTGAGTTTCATGCTGATTAATCAGAACACATGGTATATCACTACCTGATCTTCGTGAGGTATATCTATGAAGAGTTTCCTGTGGTGGTGGGATACGGCGTTGGTGTTCCGTCTTCGTATATTCCACAGCTTGAGAATGTGATGGGCGCTGAGAACGTGATGATTGCTGGTGAGGGTGTGCGATAGCCCCTAGTCCGATTTTTGAAGAAGAACAACGCAGGAATTTTCCCGAACGGAGCCCCTGGATCCTCTCTACGATAAGTATAGGAGCTTTTTGGTGTTACTACCCATAGTTCGCAGACTACGGAGTGTTTATGTTGATGAGTCCTCGGTATTATCCTGAATCACCGTTTTATGACCTTGTTCTTGCCTCGAAGGTACACCTGGTGCATAGTGAATTTACCGAGCCAGATCCCTCTATATAAACTCTATGAGAGGTATAAATGCGACTACAAGGATGAGTTCATTGTTCCTGTGTTCACTCAGGAGCGGGTACTGGAACCGGGTCACGAAGTAGTTTTTACCGACCCTGATGCTAGCACTTTGGTCTCAATAGGAAGGAAATATTTTCCTAGTGGTTTTCCTGACCCGCTGTATGAAGATGGAGATGACTGGATTAATGATCCTGATGAGTACCCCGAGAGCACTTCCTACACCGGCGGGAACAGCTAACAACGCACTGATAGCCAAGGAGTAACCAATTATGAGCTACTACGACGACGGGCGTGGCAATAGCTTCTTCCCAGTTGTGTATGTAAAGGAAGATAACGTCTTAGAGCGGCAACTAGAGCTGCTACAAAAGCAGGGGATGGAAAATTATTGAGTTCTTTTTGCTCTGCTCTTTGTCCAGGCAAGGACCGAGAATGAATATTTTTAAAGGGCTTTTAAGGGCCTATTGAATATCCTTATGGATTGCCCTGATGATCCAGTAAATCTGATCTATGAGTACATGGAAGATTTGCATTGGCTGGATTTGAGTCAGGGAGTTTTCGTGGTGTTGTGGGACTATGACGCGTTATTCCGAGAGGATAAAGGCCCTGAATACTTGCAGGCAAAGTGGATGGCACAGATTCTGCAAAGTGCGGATAATGACTTACGGTATCGGCATTCCTGGTATGGGAATGGAGACTACGACCCACCGCATGTACTTTTACGGTATGGAGGTGTCGCGGAATCACCTTGATCAGGTCTTGGAGTATTTTTGAAGGCCGCGCCTCTATTATCAAAGACTTCAACGAGAATAATCCAGGAGCAGAATACCCACCTTTTTAAAGAAATAGTCGATGAGACCCGCAGGAACAGGGTTCATACGGTATCTCTACACTGTAAATCGATAGCTTCGGAAACATACAGAGCCTCAGCAAAAACAGATAGAGCTATATTTTCTGAACGTCAAGAATCGGTTTTACGTTTAGCGTGAGAAAGCTACTCGGCTCCACTCCCCCTGTACCCGTACAATAGAATTTTGACTAAAAATCTACGCCCAGGAGTCAAGCCACCATGAGCACGCCCACGCATCACGCCTCTGGTCAGCAGAGCATACCAACACCCTATGAGGATCTGCTGCGCGAAATTCTTGACGAGAACCGTGATGCTATTGCCGCTGATGCTCAGCGCAAAGACCGCACAGGCACCGGCACGTTGCGGCGTATTTGGGCGGCAGATGCGCTTCGATCTGCGTAACTCTTTCCCCCTGATAACCACCAAGCGCGTGCACTTCAAATCGGTGGCGGTCGAGCTTCTGTGGTTCCTGCGCGGCTCCTCAAACATACGTTGGCTGCAGGAACGCGGCGTGACCATATGGGATGAATGGGCTGACGAAAATGGTGACCTCGGTCCGGTCTACGGGGTGCAGTGGCGCTCCTGGCCCACCCCCGACGGCGGCACCATCGACCAGATCGCGAAAGTGATCGAATCTCTCAAAAACGAACCCGTCGTCACGCCGCCACATTGTCTCGGCATGGAACCCCGCCGAGGTTGATGAGATAGCGCTGCCGCCCCTGCCACGCCATGTTCCAGTTTTACGTGCACGAACGTCCTGACGGAGTAAAGGAACTATCGTGTCAGCTGTACCAGCGCAGCGCCGACATGTTCTTGGGTGCACCTCAATATCGCCTCCTACGCCCTGCTGACCTACCTGATAGCCCACGAGGGTCGGCATGGAACCCGGCGAGTTCATATGGACGGGCGGCGACTGTCATATCTACTCCAAACCACCTGGAACAGGTGAAAAAGCAGCTCGGTTGCGGCAACGACCCCGAGGGTAATCCCATCCCCGCGTGAGCCCTACCGTACCCCAAACTCGTTATCAAGACGAAGAAACCTTCTATTTTTGATTACGAGTATGAAGACTTTGAACTCGTCGATTATAAGCATCATCCGGGGATTTCTGCCCCCATCGCGGTTTAGGACAATCGATGCGTGAAGATGAATCCCCTCACCCGCACGACCGTGCCTCGGCGCTATTTGGGCGCAGACCGATGTGGGTATTATTGGGCGCGACGGCACCATGCCCTGGCGTGCCCCGAAGACCTTGCGCATTTCAAAACCGTCACCATGGGTAAGCCCGTCATCATGGGGCGGCGCACCTGGAGTCTTTTCCACCGCGTTTTTCGGCCGCTGCCTGAGCGCACCAATATAGTCATCAGCCGCAGTATTACGGGCGATTCAGCCGCGCCGCTTAAAGGCGATGGCGCGCTTTGGGTTCCGTCGCTGGATGCGGCTCTCACCCTTGCGAGCAACACGCCTTTAACGCCCAACGATAACCAGTACTCGGATTCACCACATCAGCAAGTTGATGCTTGGATCATTGGCGGCGGCTCCGTCTATGCGGAGGCGCTTTCCTGAGGACTTTACCTTCGCTGGTCGCGTCGAGAAATTATCGAACGCACCTTCTTCTATTGTCAGGAAGGTAACGAGATTACGGGTGATACCTACGCCCCCGAACTTGCGGTAGAAAGTTTGTGGCTGCGGACGAATCGGCGCGATGGCGCATCCTGGGTGAAAGCGCTTGGGAGAAGAGCGAGCGCGGCTACCTGCTGGATGCTTCGGGCGGGAAAAATCCCATGTACTACTCGTTTCAGACCTTAGCCCGCCTCTGATGTACCTGGCACGGAAATTCCGTACAACAACGTTCGCCTGTGCGAACGGCAAAGTGTAGTCTCGTTTGTCTGAGGTACATTCATTCACCTCGCAACGTCTTACGCCAGAACTCATCGCACCTATCTCGCTTCACCTGGTCTTTCCCCATACTGACTAGGGGTTATGACGCTGTTCCACGCGATATGTGGCACACGGGGTAGACTAGAAATTATGAATTTTAATCCCGGTGACTCAGTAGGTTTTGTAGGTTGGCGCGGCATGGTTGGTTCCGTGCTGATGAAGCGCATGCTTAGAGAACGATTTCAACGATATTTCTCCGTTTTTCTCACAACCTCCAATGTGGGCGGTGAAGCCCCCACCTTCGACAGCACGCTTGAACCTTCTACGCTGAAGGATGCGTACGATCTGAATGAGCTTCGCCAGCATAAGATTATTGTGACCGCACAGGGCGGTGACTACACGAAAGAGGTTCACCCGAAGCTGCGCGGAGTCCGGCTGGGAGGGCCTGTGGATTGATGCCGCTTCTGCCCTGCGCATGAACGATGATGCCATTATCGTGCTCGACCCAATTAACCGTGATGTGATTGACCGCGGGCTCGAATCCGGTGTGAAAGATTTTATCGGCGGCAACTGCACCGTCTCATGCCTGCTCATGGGGGCTGGGTGGCCTCTTCAAACAGGGGTCTAGGTGGAATGGACCACCTCGATGACCCTATCAGGCGGCTTCGGAGGCGGCGCCCGCCATATGCGCGGGTTCTGGGGCAGTTCGCGACCTCGGCAATGAGGTGTCTGCCGAGCTTAACAGATCCGGCAGCGGCGATCCTGGAGATTGACCGTAAGGGTGCTCGCTAAGCAGCGTTCGGGTGAGGCGATACCGCGCAGTTCGGGGTTCCGCTTTCCGGCTCGCTGATCCCGTGGATTGACTCTGACCTGGGCAATGGGCGGTCCCGCGAGATGGAAAATCTGATGCCGAGACCAATAAAATTTTTGGGTCTTGAGGGCGATAACCGTGTGATAATGGACGGCTTGTGTGTGCGTATCGCGGCCATGCGTTCGCATTCTCAAGCGCTCACGATGAAGCTGACCGAAGACCTGCCGGTTGCCGAGATTGAGCGCATTATCGCTGAAGATAACCAGTGGGCCCCAGGTGGTGCCGAATACTAAGGACGCCACGATGGAGGGCTAACTCCGGTCGCCGCTTCCGGCTCGCTGAATATTCCGGTGGGGCGCATCCGCAGAGTTGGCGATGGGTCCGCAGTACATTAGTGCTTTCACGGTGGGCGACCACGCTGCTGTGGGGTGCCGCCGCTGAGCCGGTGCGCGGCATGCTCAAAATCGCGGTCGGCCAGCTCTAACACCGCAGCCGCAGAGTCACGTCCCGCGCCCTCAAGAATGTTGAGGAGGCGGGACGTGCTGTATCTTATGGAAGTTACTTCCACCGGTTGGCCAGTTCCGACAGTAAAGTGCGCGTAAACATTGATTCGGTGGGGGTAAGGCACTCTAAGAGTTCCTGCTCTGCGGTATCTAGTTCCTGGCGCATCCGGGTAACAACCTGCAGCCCCAAGTCGGTGACCGTCATGATGCGCACGCTTATCTTCCGGGCTCGGCTGACGTTCCAGCAGCCCAGCCTTGACGAGGTCACTCGATAATATAGGTCAAGACGGTACGGTCAATCCCCAAATACTCGGCGATCTCATGCTGCGTTTGAGGGTTCTTTTCAAAAACTACCGTGTACAGGACCTGGTATCCGCGTGCGCCGCGAGGACCCTCCCGCAAAGATATGCTCGGTGAGCGTCTCATACCGCTGCATCAGCACGGTCAGCGACCACCCCTAAATCACAGGGATGCGCCTGCCATTCATTCTGTTCTGCCATGTTCTTCTGCCTGCGTCCTTGTATTGGGGGTGTGTAGTTTTCCTACGCTCTATATCCTGCTGTATACCCTGTAGGGTTTCTTGTGTTTTCAAGAGCAAAAACATGTTGCTGTGCAACATATATATTAGCTAGTATACCTGGTGAACATATGAAATTATGTTTTAACGCAACATATAGACATATAAGGAGAGTTCCTCGTGAGCGAAGATCGCAACCCCACCCCGGATCCGGCAGAGAATAACGCTTTTCTTCCCCTCCCCTACCTCGCTGAGCCAGTACACCGCACCGAAGACCGACTTTGACGGCGTAATCGCCCAGGACGCCTACAAGGGGCCCCCGGTGGGTGCTCGTCATCGGTACCGAAGAGCGTTACATGCTCATGCGCAGAACGGCAAGTTCTTCTCGACCGGCAACCATCCGGTGGAGTCACTTCTGCCCATGCACCACATTCTTGAGGCAGGCTTCGATATTGAGGTAGCAACCATTACCGGCGCCCCCGTGAAGTTCGAGTGGTGGGCATTCCCTCAGGAAGATGAGGCGGTCACCAGCGCATGGAACAAGCTTGAAAAAGAAGATGAAGTCGCCCAAGCGCCTTTCCGATGTTATCGACAACGAGTTGGGAGAAAAATCGGAGTACGTGGGTGTTCTTATTCCCTCGGCGGGCACGGCGCAATGCTCGACCTGCCGGTTAGCGACGATGTTCGCTCCACTCTCGACTGGGCCCTGGATAACGATAGGTCATGATTTCACTGTGCCACGGCCCCCCTGCCTTCCTGGCCGCTGGCTATGGCCGCGAGCAGAACCCGTTCGCCGGTTACAAGATGTGCGTTTTCCCCGATGACCTGGATTCAGGCGCAAATATCGAGATCGGGTACCTGCCCGGCAAGATGCCCTGGGCTCTTGCGCGAAGCGCTCAAGGCGGAGGGCATCAATATTGCAGAACGATACGATGGGCGGCGCGACCTACCGCGACCGTAACCTGCTGACCGGCGACAGCCCGCCTCGCTTCCAATGCGCTCGGCAAACTAAGCGTTGAGAGCGCTTCTAGAAGGTTAACGCCCTAAGTCTTTTCGTGCGGCGGAATTAACGGGCTTGTGCTCGACGTGGGCAGATAACCCAGATTCCATGAATGAAGCGTGTGTTGCGCATTCTTGATATGGGATGCAGCACACGCTTCATCTATCGCGGCATATGAGTACGTTTTTCAGACTATGCTTTACGCGCTGCCTTCTGGGCTTTTCGTTTTTCACGCCGAGGCTACGTAGCGGTGCCAGAGTGAAATCACCAGCT
>BNJT01002099.1_pt1 | contig 13433 bp, 14 predicted proteins | sample 8540491 | NCBI WGS metagenome assembly BNJT01 (sample SAMD00202455, study PRJDB9452) | human saliva metagenome | host: Homo sapiens
TGTTGTTCCTTTCTTTAAATATATTTATAAATTTATTTTTATATCCGTATTCTACTATAAGATAAGTAACTCTGTAAAGTAAATCATGAGTAAATTAAAATATATTTTAGTAGACACTTTTTATAAAGGAGTTGTCTAAATGAAATTCGGATATGCGAGAGTAGGCACGTGCAAAAGCAGGATTTGACAGGCAGATAGCATCACTTGAAAATACTGGCCGTGATGAAGTTTTTGTGATATACAGATCGGAAAAATATGAAGAGAGCTGAACTGCAGAAAATTTTTATCAAAAATCTCGGGAAAATGACACATTTGTTGTCACAGATATTGACAGGCTTTGAGCGTAATTTTACAGAAATTACTGAGCTTTATACAAAGTTTAAGGATATGAGCAGTTAATATTGCTGTAATTAATCAGGAACTTTTTAAATCATAATGAATGATAAAAAGTTTTTGCAGGTTTTATGCAGATAAGCAGATCCTGATATTATAAATATTATAGGAACAGCTATCTTGATTAAAAACTAAAGATAGATGGGAATTTCAATTATGACTGATGAACTTTTTGAAGCTGAAAATGTAGATGATGAGGAAAAAATTAAAGTCTCATATCGCGTATATTAAGCTCGTAGCATCTGTTAAACTCATGATAAAAAGTATTGTTTGATACAAAATTTTTCGTTATGGGGCTAATATGGAGCCTATTTCATAAACATAACCGCTGTCTTTACAACAACGATTATTTTAAAATTTAATTTTTATTCTATTCTGAAAAATTAAAATAGTTTCAAAAGTTCCACCTATTATCAACTTTTTCTTGTCTGACGATGTCATATTTCTGATTTATGGCTCTTTTTACTGCACTGTCCAAATTATCTCTCAGTTCCCATTTACTAAATACTTTTAAATTTTTATCGTTGCATCAAAATTTGATAATTTTTCTAAAGCATATTTGTATTCACCATTCTTTTCCTTTTTGTAAAACAATTTTATAAGTTGAAGAAGCACTTTACTAGTTTTTAATGTTTCTGAACCAATAACATCTTGCTTAATTAAAATTTAATAACTTTTCAGCAGATAACTTTATACTGAATACAACAATCAATGTTACTAATATAAAGTTTATTTTTCATATTTTTTGCCTCTTTCCTCAGTTACCATAACTCCATCTTGAAAAATTATGAAAAACTACCTGAGTTATATTTAGGTAGCTCCATATATTTCCTACAAATTTTCCATAAAATCTTTATAAAAATTCCATAAATCCAGGAATATTCTTATTCATTTCTACTTACATACAAAATAAATATATATGTATTTACTCATCCCAAAAACTTTCTTTATTAAAAATGAATCAATATTTTGTAATTCCACTTTATCTTCAACCTTATAAATTCTTGCTCCTGTATTTCTCTGAAATTAATTTAGTTTTATAGGTAAGATCTTCGTTTTCATAAATTCTTTTTATCTTTTCATTATTACTGCATACAATAGAAAAATCCTACATCATTTATTTTATCATAAAAAATATTTATCTTTACCATCCTTTTTCAAAAATGAATCTTGAGGAACATTAATCAAAATATCCCTTTGTCAATTTCTAATTTTTCTTTAGATCTTTGATAATAGGGACTTTTAGATATGTGTTTTAAATCATCTCTTTAAACAAAAACATATATACTCCATAATCTTTTTCCACCTTTTCTCCCAAAAATCATTACATCCATTTTTCCATAAACGGCAACTGCTACACCGTACCCAATGTTGATAATGCAGTAGTTACACAAGAATTTAGACAAAATATTGAAACTATTCCTAATAATGCTAATTTTTAATTTTCTGATCTTAATTACTCTACCCTATTTCTCAAGCATTGAAAATACTATCTCAATCTTTTTGATCGTCATTTCCTTTTTAGGTATTACAGGATTTTGAAATTCTTCTATTTGGAAACCTTTATACATGAGTTATGCATTTCTTCAACAGCTCTCAGAAAAGCCCAACATTATCCTCTTTGATTTTTGAAATCATCAGGGTTTCGGTATATAGATATTTAAAAGAATATTTTTACATTTTCCTGTCTGTCTTTTGAATTTGTTTTTGTTCTCCTATTAATCTTATATAATCTCCTTATTGCCTTTTTCTAATGCTTCTTCTTTGGCCATTCTTTTTTCTACTAGCTGTTTTACTCACTGCAAAAATCTCCATCAAAATATAATCTGTGTTGACTTAATTCTTTATTCAATATTTTTTTCTCATTTTATTCATACATCTACAGTTTTTAGTATCACTAGGATATTGTTCTCTATATATATCTTTTATATCATCATCTGCAATATACATATCCTGAATTTACCATTTTTATATTTTTTTGAGTCTTTTATCCAATAAAAATAAAGGTGCTTTTACCTGAGGCGTCTGCCTCATATTTCCATTGCTTCTCCCTAGTCCTGAATTTTTGTAAATTCATGAGTATAATGTCCTTTTGTTCCGTTTAACAATGCTTTTCTTTCGCTATCAAACTTTATCAGGATCATAATTTACGATCTATCATTTCGAAGCAAGTCCACTTGTCAATTTTTCCAAAAACATTCCTGTTTTTCACTTGTTACGCCATCCCCTAGGCTTTCCTATTGAACCCATATTTGTATATCCCTAAGTGAGATTGTAAGCATGAGTCTTTAGCAAATGTTTTTATAGCTTAAATAAAAATTATCCAATAATGTTTCATTTTTAGAAAACTATTATAAATTCTTCAAGAAAAATATACATAAACATCTTGTATCCTTTCTGGTACATCTTCTATAAAAATACTCTGTAAATGCATAATAATTTTCTGTTATCTTTTTATTTTTTATAATTGTTTTTTATCTTCTGATATAAATACATATACCCTTTTACTTGCATTTAAATATTTATATTTTTATGAGTTCTCTCGTATATTTTTGATATAACCAGTGTTAGTATCTCTTGTATCCCAAATTGAAACTCCAAAACCTATCGTTATCATACAGATAATAATGATACTGATCGTACTTTTTAACATAAAATTCTTTCAGGTATATTAACAAAAAGTTTCCATCCGTTTTGGTTTTTAATCTGAAAATTTTTCAGTGTTCTTTTTATTGATTCAAGATAACTTTTAATCTCTGAAGGTCTTTTCTAGCAAAAATTTCTACCCTGTTGGTATCTTTTTCTTTTGGTGAAGGAGTACATCCATATTGTCTACATATCCCCAACCTACCATTGTAGTTAAACAAGAATTTAATCCAAATATTAACATTACAAACAATAAAGTATATTTTAATTTTCTCATTTTATTTACCAATCCTTTCTCTTAGATTTTTAAAAACATCTTCTAAATTGTTGTTATTATTTTGTTGCAAATTGTTTTTCTTTCAAAAATTTTGAAGTTTTGTTCCGTTTCTTTCTAATGATGAATTTCTAACATCTATGTTTTTTCAATTCCTTCTTTTAAAAACATTGCTTTCTTTGTTCTACTAAATCTTTATCGTAATCTGCTCTAGGTATTCTGCTGTATTTTTAGTATGTCTATTACGTTGTTTTGTCTTTGAATATTGATTTCTTTTTGTTCCTCTATTAAATCTCTGTATGCTTTTTCTTCCTTTTTCTTTATCTTCTTCTTTACTCCCTAAAGCTTCATTTTTCGCCTGTCTCTAATTCATCTAACTTACTTTTATAGCCAAAATCTCCATCAAAATATATTCTGTGTCTACTAAATCTTTATTCAATATTTTTCTCATTTTATTTACTTCACTATCGTTGGTTTTTTAGTATCATCAGGATACTGTTTTTCTGTATATATCTCATTATAGTTTTTATCATCAATAAACACATAATCTCTCACCATATTTTCTCTCACATTTTTCTCATTTTTCTCTAAAAATAAAGGTGCTTTTAACAGAGGTGTCTGCCTCTATATTTCTCATTGCTTCTCCTAGTCCTGAATCTTTTTGTAAATTCATGAGTATAATGCCCCTTTTGTTCCGTTTTTAATGCTTCTCTTTCACTGTCGTATTTATTTGGATCATAATTTACATCTATCATTTCCAAAGCAAGTCCAAACCTGTTAATTCTTCCAAAGAACATTCCTGTCTCTTTTCACTTGTTACTCCATCCTCTAGGGTTTCCTATTGATCCCTAAGATAAATTTATACTGAATACAGCAATTAATGTTACTAATATAAAGTTTATTTTTTCATATTTTGCCCTTTCCTGAAGTTACCATAACTCCATCTTGAAAAATTATGAAAAACTACCTGAGTTATATTTAGGTAGTTTCGCATATTTCCTACAAATTCTTCCATAAAAATCTTATAAAAATTTTTCTAAAATAGAAGAATCATCCTCTTTAACAGATAGATATATGTGATATGTCTTCAGATATTTTCTTTATTAACAGCAGTTTCTCAGATTTTTATTTTTATCTTTTATAGTTGAAACACCTTTACTTATTGATATTAGTTCACTCAATATATCTCATTTCTTTTCCGTTATAGACTTGCTTTTATGTCATAATCATTATCGACATAAATAGAAATCCAATATTATTTATTTTTATCACTAAAAATATTTATAATTACTATATTTTTTAAAATAAATCCATCAGGAACATTTACAGATAATCCTTTTTGTATCTCGAGTTTATGTCTCTTTTCTTAAATTTAACGAATTAATATATTCTTTTAAATCTATTCGGTTCTTTTTCTTCATAAATTTTTTATTCCAAACTCTTTATCTTAGTTTCTCTTATGTTATTGCATCCATTTTCTCCACAAAGAGCAAACTCGCTGTCCCTATCAGTGCAGAAGTTATGTAAGAATTTAGACAAAAATATTGAAACTCATTCCTAACAATGCTAATCTTAATTTTCTCATCTTAATTACCTACCCTCATTTCTTAAGTTATTTAAAAATATCTTTCAATTCTTTTTGATTGTCATTCTCTTTTAGGCATTACAGGATCTTTTGAAATCTCTTCATTTGGAAACCCTTTATATGAGTTATTTTTTGCATTTCGTCCATAGCTCAGAAAGCCCAACATTATCTCTTGATTTTTGAAATCATCAGGTTTTGGGTATATAGATATTTAAAAGAATATTTTTACATTTCGTTATTAACTTCTTTTATTATCTCTATTCTCATTAATTATTATTTTACTTTTTCAATACTGTTTATGAAATCAATAATTAAATCATAATATTCCTTTTAGATTAGGTGAAGGATCATACCTAGCGTCTATGTGAAATATTTGATACTTTGGACACTATGTATTTATTACTATATCCCGATACTATTTTAACTTTTCCAAAATCTTTTAATATCCCCTTATTTTTTATCATAATTTTCAAAATTGTTCAGAATTAGAAGAATAATTTAATGATATACCTAAACTCATCATTTTATTCTCTTTATCATATAAAAATAATGTATTTTTCACATTTTTAGTGACAATATTTTTAGGCATTTTTATAAAAAGAGGTATCTGATACTTTTAAACATATTTCTCTCTATTTTTTAAAGAATTCATGTACTTTAAATTTGGGTCTTTATCTTTTATAGTAAAGTCTTTTTATTCCATCAGGACCTCCGCTACTAGGACCGTACTCATCAAGAATTGAACCCAAGAAAAATCCAGTTGTTAAACAAGAACTCAAAACAAAAATGACTTTAATAAAACATAACATCAACAATCTTAATTTTTTTCATCTTAATTTGTACTGACCCCAAAAAGTTGGACAAATTAATTTAATCTTACTAATAAGGATTGACTTCTAAGAAGCAGAGTTAATCTTTTAATTTTTCCTTTATTCTTTTTTGTTGTTGTAATAATATATATAATCTTCTATTGCTTCTTTTCAATTCATCTAATGTCCTGCATGCTGCTTCCTGTCCATAAAACATTTCTGATTCTTAAAAGTCCAAAGAAACATCTCCATTAATCCATTATCTAAACTGTTTCTTTTCTTGACATACTTTTAGTGTTATCTTCTTTCTTTTTAACCTTTCCTGATATAAATTATGTTGATACTGCCAGCCTTGATCACTATGAAATATCAAATTTTCATAACTTCATTTTCTTTTAAATGCCAAATTTAACATATGATTTATCTGATCCAAGTTAGCACTTCTTGAAATATCATCATGAAACTATATCTCTCCATAAGATCCAATATTGGAGATAAGTACAGCTTTTCTCCCTTAGATTAAATTCTGTTACATCTGTAAACCACTCTGATTCAGAGCTTCCGCTTCAAAAATCTCTTAATATGGTTATCAGCTATCTTCCTATTTGACCTTTGTATGAAGAATATTTTTCTCTTTTTATGGATAATACTCTGTAAATCGAATTTCTTCATAAGCCTCTCGCACTTTTTTTATGATTAATATTGAACTCTTGATTCTTTAATTCCAACGTTATTCTACGGTAACCTATATCTCCCTTTATTCTGCATGATAAATTTCTTTTTGATTTTTTCAATGATATTTTTTTATTCTTCCTCATCAATATCTTTTTCGTTAATATAGTAGTAATACACTGACCTTGATATTCTGGCAATCTTCAGTAACATTTTTGAGCTGATATTTAGCTCTAAGTCTGGCTATTATTCTTACTTCTTCTCTTTTAGCTCCCTTTCCTGAACTAGAGCTCTCAATTTTTTAGCATCTGTTCTCAGCTTTTAAGATAAAGTATTTTCATCTTCCAATTGTTTAATCTTATCTTTTTCAGATAATGTTTTATCATTTCTTTCTTAGGGTTTTAGCTGCATAGCTTTCCAGGTTTCCTCCTCTTTCTTCTCTATAACATTATACCTGTTTTCTTTAAATTCTTGAAAGCCAATTATGTAAAAAGACTGGAAGAAGCTTAAACTGATATCAATGGCGACAGAATTAATAGACTCATTATTAACTCAGAATTTATTAATTATCTGTAACTTAAATTTTTTAGAATAGTGTTTATTTTCACCATTTCTATAACATCACATCCATGTTTTCTAATCAATCTGATTAAATAATGAAGGACAATCTTGTTAACATTAAAAGCTTTGCTAACGTAAAGCAATAGTTTCACTGTTTTTATTTCTTCTCATATTTCAATTTTATTTTCTCTTGTTAGTTTACCTATAAAAACTGCACCTCCAATCTTATGTCCAGATTTTGGGTGCAGTACAATCACCTACTTTTTCTCTTAACTTTTTAATGTTTCATTTACATTTTGATTTGAACCTTTTTCTATTTCCAATTTATTAACATTTCCTTTTTTGTAGCATTATATTGAGGTTTGAGAGGAGAATAAACCATCCCCCTGTACTTGAACCCTATGATTGTAGCTGTTCGTTAATATTTTGATTCAAAGTCTACTCTGTCTCTTCCATATCCATATTTCTTTGTTTCATATAGACTTTACTTGACTCTTCCAATATTGTTTAGAAAATCCATTTTAAAAATCATAATATTCTTTTACTAGGTGTGTCTTCGCAGTTAGAATAAATATATCCATCTTCTATTTTAGTAACGATATATTTATTACCATATGCAGACAATATTTTTACTTTCTTTATTTTTATTATATTCTTATCTTCATCATAGTTTTCAAATAATATAACTACTACCAGAAAAAGGAAATTTTACAAATATATCGATTCCCATCTTTTTCTTTATCATAAAAATATTTAATATCTCCATCTTTTATAATTATATTTTTCGGAACTTTAATAAAAACCCTTTGTTATTTCTATTATATCTTTTTCTCTATTTTTTAAAAGAATTCATATATTCAGTAAATTTTGACTTATCATAGTAAAGTCTTTGACATTTTGCTATTGCTCCACCCACTGGATCCATACTCATCAAGAATTGAACCCAAGAAAAATCCAGTTGTTAAACAAGAACTCAATACAAAAATACTTAATAAACATAACATCAACAATTTTATCTCATACTCAATTACCCACTCTTTCTCTTAATTTTTAATGTTTCATTTACATTTTGATTTGAACCTTTTTCTATTTCCAATTTATTACTGATTTTCTTTTGTGTATCAGGAAGATTGAATCTATTGTTTCTTTCAAGATAAGGTCTCTAGTTTTTACTGCATTATGTATCATTTCTCTTACATTTTTTTATCTTCTGGTTGTACCCAAACGAGTAGTTTTTAAAATATTAATAATGTAATTTTGTCGCTCGTCCTGAAGAGAATCTTGTTTATCAATGCTTTTTATTATACATTTCCTGATTACCTGTTAATAATGCCCTGTTTTTAATATTTTCTTGTCCCCTTAATTGCTTTTTCTATCCCTCAAAGTCATCATTAAAATACATCCCTATGTTGACTAAACTCTCTTCTATCTGCATGATGATTCTCTCTCATCATCTATATTTTTGCTCTTTCCATCTGGGAAATTGTATTTCATAAATCTTCATTTCATTTCGAGCTCATCTCCATAAATCTGTATCCCCATAAAGATTCTTCATTGCTTTCACTTTTAGATCTACAAATATTGGAGCTCTTAACAATGGTCTCTTTCAATATTTCCTAAATGCCCTGTCCCACGAAAATATACATCTTTATTAGTTCCTGAGGATATTTATGTTCCACTGTTGATAAAAATTCTATCTATCCTCGTCAGCATTCTTTCCCTGCCAGTTCAGATAAAAAGTTTATCTGCTTCCTGTGGGTATTTTTTTCTAATGTCACTTATAAGGGTTGCTCTCTCACTGAAATATTTACCTTTTATCCATATTTATATTTTTTAGACTCTGCTGCAAATCCATCTAGAATATCTTTACCAATGCCACCTAAACTTCCGATAGCAAAAATCTTTGCATGGACTTGTTTCTTCACTTGATACCCAGTCTCTTTTATATTACCCACTGAACCTTTATTTCTGGAATTTCACAGCATTCTGTAAATCTGAACCTTCAGCAAACGTTTTGTCAGCAACTGGTGTCCCAATATGGCTTTAATTCAAAAATTAGGCATTTTTTATGTCACCTTTCTCGCCATATTATTTAATGCCCTTTCAATATGATATTCCCCTTTGGCTGTAACTCTCAATTCATAATCCTGATTAGGATCATTTGTTCTCAATGCAGTTTCAAATCCTCTTGATACACCTAAGCTTTAGTCCAAACGCTCCTTTTCCTCCATCAAACACTTTTCCTAATCCCTGTTTCTGCTGCATCCCATAAGAACCTCTCGTTGGATTATAGATTAATACTGCTTCATAAGTTCCATCTTCCATAACTCCACTTTTTGGTACAAGATATTTATTTATTGCATTTGTACTGCTTTTTTTCAAGAGTTTCATCTCATCCCATTATTGAATACTTTATTCTGCTTTTTATAGTTTCTAATTCATCTGCATCCAATCTGTCTACTTTTTCATTGTTCTAGTTTCGACTCCATCTTCAACTGTAACGACTATTTTATATATCTTGTTTTTTCATCTTCAAGAACAAGTTTAGGAATTTGTTCCATAAGCCCACCATGTACTGCTGAAGTCGGTATTAATCCATGAACATAATTTCCCTGTTGCTTTATTAACTGCATTTTCTACTTCTGTTACAGCATCATAAGTAGAACTCTTAAATGTATTTTCATAACTATCCGTCAATGTAATTTTTCCTTTTTCTGCAAGAATGCATTAACAAAGATTTGTTATTGGTTTTACTCCACAACATTATCAACTAAATTCCATCCCTTTAAATTCATTTACATTATCCAAAAACTTACTAAAAAGTTCCTGCATTTTGAGTCAGTATCTTGTTAGTGAACCCTCAGTCTGTCTCGTTCGTCATTGTATTCCACTCTTACAGGTTTCACTTCAACACCTTTTTGTTATTTCTGCTGGATGTCTTGATATCCCTGTGGATTCCACCAGACACATTTCCTTCGATTGTCCCTGTTTCCTATTGTTGCTCTTGCAATCTGTTCTCTCGTGTCCTTCCACTGTTACTGCTCCATCGTTTTCATATTTTTTCATGAGCTTTTTCCATTTTTGTTTTGTGTTCTATATCCCTTCTTGCAAGGCTTTCCCTCAACATTAACAGACATTAAATCATCATTCCTTCAATATCCCTTGCCTCTATTTCCTTGGCTCTACTACAAGGTTGCCTTTATCAATTCCTGTTTTTCCCTCATTTGAAATTTTTGCTCCTGTTAATGTCAATTTATTTCTGACATCTACTCTTTATGCTGTTTCTTCCAATGATTGAAGTCTGCTCCCCACCCAGTTCTTAGTTCCATTGGTCATCTGACTTGTCCGCTGTAGGATCTTTGCATTTCCAGTTACGTGCTCTGACTGTTCCGCCAACACTTCTTTGACTTGTCTTCTCATAATCCCTGTAAACTTGTAACTTCTAAATTTCCCTTTAACATTTACATCTACATCGTTTCCAGAAATATTTTGCACCCTTTTATCGCTCCATTTTCTATGTTAATATACAATTTATTTCCTGCGTCAATGGTTGTATTGTTATACGTATATCCTTCCAGTTTTTCCTCCGCTTATATTTCCTGAAAGAGATAAACTTGGATCAAGCACATTGATTTCTCCTGATAATCCAAAGGAAGAATCTTTTACTGTTCATAGATGATTTGGAAGCCTGAATGTCAAGATTCTTTGTTTCAATGTTGACATCATTAAACTTTAATATCAGTCCCTCTGATCGTTATACTGTTATCATCTTTCAGATTTATGTTTCCACTGCTGTTGCATGAAAACCACCTGAGCTATATTTTAGGTAGTTTCCCCATATTTCCCTACAAATTTTCCATAAAATCTTTATAAAAATCCACAAATCCAGGAATATTCTTATCATTTCTACTACATATAAATAAATATATATGTATTTACCATTCAAAAACTTTCTTTATTAAAAATGAATCAATACTTTGTAATTCCACTTTATCTTCAACCTTATAAATTCTTGCTCTGTATTTTCTGAAATTAATTTAGTTTTATAGGTAAGATCTTTGTTTTCATAAATTCTTTTATCTTTTCATTATTACACGTATACAATAGAAAAATCCTACATCATTTATTTTTATCATAAAAATATTTATCTTTACCATCCTTTTTCAAAATGAACCTTGAGGAACATTAACAAACATCCCTTGTCAATTTCTAATTTTTCTTTAGATCTTGATAATAGGACTTTTAGATATTTTTGTTTTTAAATCATCTCTTTAAACAAAAATATATACCTCCATAATCTTTTTTTCCACCTTTTTCTCCCAAAAATCATTACATCCATTTTTCCACAAACGGCAACTGCCACACTCAAATTAATGTTGATAATGCAGTAGTTACACAAGAATTTAGACAAAAATATTGAAACTATTCCTAACAATGCTAATCTTAATTTTCTCATCTTGATTACCTACCCCATTTCTCAAGTTATTTAAAAATATTATCTCAATTCTTTTGGACTGTCATTTCCCTTTTTAGGTATTCCAGGATTTTGACTCTTCCCATTTGAAACCTTTATATGAGTTATTTTTGCATTTCGTCCATAGCTCCAGAAAGCTCCAACATTATCTCTTGATTTTTAAAAATCATCAGGGTTTCGGTATATAGATATTTAAAAAGAATATTTTTACATTCTCGTTATTAACTCCTTTTATTATTCTATCCCATTAATTATTATTTTACTTTTTCAAGGTTGTTTATGAAATTATCAATAAAAATCATAGTATTCTTTTAGTATTAGAGGAATCTCTCATAAAAATGTTCTCAACAAATATTATCTGAAATTTTATAAAATAGAGATTTATTATTCCTAATTTACTTTTCTATTATTTCAACTCTTTCCAACTGTTTTTATTGTATCATTTTCTTCTCAAACAATTATTTGATTCTTCATAGTATATTGAGATCCCTAATCCCACTTTTTTTCTTTTATTATCATAAAAATATTTAGTATTACCGTCTTTTTAAAAATTATATCCTTTAGGAACATTAACAGAAATATTTTCTGATAATCTTTAGCTGAACATTTTCTCTAAATTTAAATTATTTACATAATTTCTAAATTTTTCTTTATCTTTATTATAAATTGTTTCTATTCCTATAGGCGACTTAATCTGAAGGAACGGAACTTGAAATCCCAGTTTCTATCCAAAAAGCGAACCATAAAATATGTTGATGATAAACAAGAATTTAAAACAAAAATATAGATAATACAACCAACACTCATTAATTTCTGATTTCTTCATCTTAATTACCCACTCTTTCTCTTAATCTTTTTAACGTTTCTGTCAATATTTTTGATTTGAACCTTTTTCTATTTCCAATTTATTCTGGATTTCTTTGTGCATCAGTGAAAGATTGAATCTATTGTTTCTCAAGATAAGGTCTCTAGTTTTACTCGCATTATGTATCATCTTCTCTTACATTTTTTATCTCTGGTCGTACCCAAACGAGTAGTTTTTAAAACATTAATAATGTAATCTTGTCGCTCGTCCTGAAGAGAAATTTTGTTTATCAATTGCTTTTATTATACATTTCCTGATTACCTGTTAATAATGCCCTGTTTTTAATATTTTCCTTGTCCCCTTTAATTGCTTTTTCTATCCTCAGTGTCATCATTAAAATACATCCATGTCTGACTCAACCCTTCACTGAGAGATTTTCTCACGACATCTGTATTTTTGGCTCTTTCCATCTGGGAATTGTACTTTATAAATTTCTTCCTATTTCATTTGAAGTCAATCTTCAAACCGTTAGTAGGCACTTTCTCATTGCTTCATTTTTAGCTTTCACAACATTGGAGCTTTTAACAATGGTCTCTCCTTCAATATTTCCCAACGCCTGTCCCACGAAATATACATCTTTTATTAGTTCCTGAGGATATTTATGTTCCACTGTTGATAAAAATTCATCTATCCTCGTCAGCATTCTTTCCCTGCCAGTTCAGATAAAAGTTTATCTGCTTCCTGTGGGTATTTTTCTAATGTCACTTATAAGGGTTGCTCTCTCACTGAAATATTTACCTTTATCCATATTTATATTTTTAGACTCTGCTGCAAATCCATCTAGAATATCTTTACCAATGCCACCTAAACTTCCGATAGCAAAATTTTCAAGCGGACTTGTTTCTTCACTTGATACCCAGTCTTTTTATATTACCCACTGAACCTTTTATTTCGGAATTTCCAGCATTCTGTAAATCTGAACCTTCAGCAAACGTTTTTGTCAGCAACTGGTGTCCCAATATGGCTTAATTCAAAAATTAGTCATTTTTATGTCACCTTTTCTGCCATATTATTTAATGCCCTTTCAATATGATATTCCCCTTGGCTGTAACTCTCAATTCATAATCCTGATTAGGATCATTTGTTCTCACTGCAGTTTCAAATCTCTTGATACACCTAAGCTTAGTCCAAACGCTCCTTTTCCTCCATCAAAC
>BNJT01001344.1_pt1 | contig 13418 bp, 16 predicted proteins | sample 8540491 | NCBI WGS metagenome assembly BNJT01 (sample SAMD00202455, study PRJDB9452) | human saliva metagenome | host: Homo sapiens
AAGAATGAATATATTATACAAAATCAGCCAGATTTCAGTCGACTTTTATCAAATGTAAAATTAGAAAAGTGTGTAAAGACTATTCTAAAGATACTGACAGTGGGAAAGTGACTATGTAATTACGAAAGTTCAGGTTCTTTAAAGGGAAAAATGTGATGGTGTCATAAATATTTGAAAATAAGGTTTAGAGTGTTGATTCAGTTATTGCTGTTTGAGAGCTACATGATTTTAGTGAGACTTGACAGATATAGGAAAATGGAGGTACAGTTAATTAACAGTATGAGCTAGAGGTGAGGATATGGGATATGAGGTCTAGAATGTGGGAAAAACATATCGGAATATTTCAGATATACTTCTGGTTCAGAAGACAGTGGCTAACTTGTTTTGCTGCTGTAATTTCAACATATTTTCTCGAAAATAGTTCCTGATCCTGCAGAGTATCGGTACAAAAGTCACCGGACAGTTCAGGGGTAGATCAGATAGATCTAGCAAGGCCGAATGGAAATGGAACGAGCTATAATTCACTGAAGGAGCTTCAGGTAGGAGAAGGGGACTTATCCTAAACAATAATAAAAACATTATAGTTCAGACTGAGATAGCGGGACTTGTAGTAAAGAGGCATAATCTTGACAATGGGACAAAGCCAACTATATCATAACTGAAATAACAGGAAAAGAACAGGACAGCGCATAAACAGTTTAGTGGAGGTTGCAGGTAAGCGTGCGAACATAGTTATGCCAATAGGAATGGAATTCATGTAAATGGAGGGACACGTCTGACATTGAGGTTACACTGACAACAGGAAGACTGAACATTGAAAATGGAGCTGAAATCAATAGATGTGACGAGAGGGAAGGTTTCCAGTGGGTGAAAAAGGTATTGATGCTCTGAGCCTTTCAGACCTTGAACTGCTCGGATTAAGACAGTGGACGTATCAGGGATAATAAAAGGGTTCAAAGGATACAAGAAGTGCACTGATATCTGCAGGTGGACAGACGATGAATATAAGACAAAGAAAGTTACAGGGAGAAAGGTGGAGACATACGAAGGGATAGCTGTAGACAGTAGGCTACAGGTAGTATGTATGCAGGTAAGATAGACATCATATCAAATGACAGAGATTGCAGGAGTAAACACAAAAGGGATCTTGTAAGTATAGATGATGTAACGATAACTGCGATGGAAATATAACAACAAATAAGTTCATTCAGAAAAGCGGGTGGCATACTCAAAACTAACAGGAAAGTAAGAATAAGAAAGCAGACTACAGCAGGTAAACAGAGTTACAGTACAGGCAAAGAAGACAGAGATAGATGTGGATGCAAAAGTGAGTAACAGGTTATCTGGAAAAAGGACGCTAGGAGAAGCATCTTTTTAAAGCTGAGTGAAGAAGTTAAAATAAAGGGAGAAATACAGGCTGAAGGAAAGATAAGTATAAAAGTCGAGACTACAGAGGAACAGCGGAGAGATGTACTCTACAGTAAAACAGAGAATAGAAGGCGGAGAAAGCAGACAGCAGAGGTGCACTGAAAAGTGACAGAAGATAGATGTAGAGACGTCTGAAACTGTAAACAGGGAAGGTACATGCTTTCAGACAGACTTACATAGGAAGAAAGTACAGAAGGAAGAAACTGCAGCGAGAACCAGTACAGCAAGGGCCCCCTGAGATATGGAGTAAATATATCAGGAAAACTTGACAATACAAGAGGAGTAATAAGGGAAGAGACATAACTGTCGGAGAGACCTTGTAGCAAATGAAAAGGACAGATAAGAACATCAGGCACTAACAACAACGGGAAAAAGAAAAAATATAAACAAACGAAAAGGTGAGATAACAGGTAACATGAGGAAACTTAATGCGGAAGACTGAGTGAAATGATGGAAAACTTACAAGTTCCCAGAGAATTGAGGGGAATTAGAAACGAAACAAACAGCAGAACGGAGAAATATACGGACGGAAGGAATAAAGAATAATGGGAGAAACTTTCCAATATATCAGGAACAGTGAAGTGACAGGAACATAGAGCCGTCTCAAAAGGTTCTCGATAACAGGGACGGATATGTGCTGAAAAGACGGAATAACAAAGGGAAGAGGCACAGAAGTGGGAAGTAAAAGAAAGCGGAGTAGAGGAATCAGCTGAAGAGTGACAGGACAATTCAAGTAAAGGATACAGAAACTTCTATAAGTGCAGAAGGAATTGATAATACAGGAGGTATAATGGCAGGCCTTACAGGAACATATGTCAAGACATCTGATATAAGCAACATGGACGGAAAGATATGTCAAGAGATGAGTTTGTCCTGACATGCGCTTCAGACTATACTATGAAGGACTTATGGCGGGAGATGTTTCAAAACAACCATAAGTGCCAATGCTGTCACAGTAAATGACAGGCTTGAAAGAAGTGATATGTAACCCTTATAGGAAGAAACGAGTCAACCTGAAGGATGATATAACGCAAAGTACTTTCAGTTGATACAGGAACTTCGGACACATAACAGATACGAAAGGAAATATAAAAAGGTGAGGAAGGGGTCGTACTGGAAGGCGGGAAAGTATAACGAATGATGGAAACTTCCCAATCCTTCAGGAGGACACTTCTCGTGGAAGTGCTCTGGAGGTATGCGCATGTTACAATGCCAACGGACATTGATGTCAGGAAAAGAATATCCCAGATGGATGCAGGGACGATAGAAAACAACAGGAGGAAAATACTCCTCAGACGGAAGCCTCAGCCTCCTAGCTTGAAACAGTGATAAGAAGTGACCAATGAGGTATAGTGGATTCAAAGATGAGGATGTATCTAGAAGGTTGCGGAATGGAAGGTTGGAGAACACAGAACCGAGTGAAGATACTGATAGACTATGTCAAGAGGCAGACAGGGACACAGCCTGAAACAAGAAGAAGACGTTTCGGAAGAAGAGCCGTTACGGTACTGGACGAGGCAGTACAGGAACAGGAAGAGTCATAACATAAAATATGAAGGATTCCGTTATAAAGTGGAAAGAACTCTGCATGGATATAAACGGAGATGTTGTCAACAGTGATGGAGAAGATAGCTGCCATGAAGAGGCTTGGTATAAAGGCAAATAACGTATACAACATGAGGGAAATATATAGGATGTACGAGAAGAATGAACTGGTGTCAGGAGCCGGAGGAAGAATAGAGGCAGGGAAAGGTTTTCCTTGAAGTGAGAAAGGTAAAAGAGTGGTAGTGAACAGGACGGAGGACTACCTGACAGGAACCACTGAAGAAGGACAGGTGCTTGTGGACAACAGACAGGTTAGATCGACTGGGCCCATCGGAAATAAAGGGAAGAGTAACAAGAATAGACTCAGTGAACTGATAAACACTTCGCATATAGGCGGAACAGGGTATAACGATAGTAAAATACTGAAAGAAATCTGACAGATGCAAGCATGAAATGCACAGCGATAGACGGTGAGGAGTGCTTGTAGACGGAAAGGCGGGTTCACAACATAGGGCAGAAATAAGAGGTATGAAAGTAACTCAGGTACTTTCAGAGAAAAGGGAGATGGTTAATGAAAGTACAGTGAAGGTCAGAAAAGAGCAGGGCACCTGAAAGACAGCAGGAAAAGGTCAATTATTCGTTTGTGTCCGAAAACGATACACCTCGGAGATGAGGGAGGCATAAGAAACATAGGAAAGGATGAGAAGTGACGGAACAGCCTATGTAAAAGCAAGAATGAAGTAATAAACATAGCAGGAAACATAAAAGGTAAGGACGGCACATATGTCGGAGGTGAAAGCGGAAACATAGAGAAAGGACAGTCACACTTCATTACTGAGGGAAGAAATGTAGTTGAAAACAAAAACAGAGATACGTGAAATACCTGTAATGAAGCGTCAAAGTTCAAGAGAGGTTCCGACAGGCAGAAGTTAGGAAGAGGAAGTAACTGCAAGTACAAAATGGGATCATAGAAAAGACTACGGAAACTGTATCAGGAGAAATAGGAGACGGAGGAATACGGTTCTTGAGGGCAGGAAAGGACTTAATACTTGAGAGCAGCAATATACGTGGTAAGGACAATATAGTCTAATGCTAAGAACTATATACTTATGCTTTCGACTGTGAACACTGACACAAAGGACAGGACAGAGACACATAAGAGCGGAAAAAGTAAGAAGAAAGACTACAACAAACAGCTGGTATGTGGACAATGAATATGTTAACAGAGTGGACCTTACAACAGACGGTAACATAGTACTGAACTGGGACATAAAACGGCAGAAACGTGGAGCTAATAAGAGAATATTTGCCCAGGGGTAAACTTCAATGCAGAAGGGACAGGTGGAGCATACTCTGATGTGGAATATATATGTACAGGGTACAAAAGGACAGGATAAAATGAAATTTTCAATTCCCATACAACGAAAAAGATTTGGAGGAGTGAAATGCGGAAGTAAACATGACTATGTGAACAGTAAGGCTGAAAGATATAGACATACCCAGCTGTACGGAGGCAGGAATAACGCTTGACTCGGAAGGAAAGCTGAGGTAGAGGTGCAGATGTCCAGTCATATGGTAATGTACTTCTCAGAGGAAAGCAGGGGTGGAGATGCTTCCGGAGAAGAAATAAACAGCAGATGTGAGGAACATACTTCTAAAGGTATAAAGGCGAGCCTCAGTGCAGGATGGAACGCATAAGTGCAGGAGTAGGCTATCAGAAGACACGAAGACAGGATAAGTGAGCTGACAAAGAATGTGATATCAAACAATATACAGGCAGGCGGAGATGTAGAGATAAAGAGAGTGAGAGGGAACATAACAATGGGACCTACTGACGGCTGTCGGGAGGAAAGCTGAAGCTTGACGGAAATGATATAAACATTATAGATGCACATTCAGAAGAAGAATAGATACAGTCAGCAAAAAGACCTATATAGGAGTAGGAGTGACAGCAGGAATACCTGTTATAGGGCAGCAAAACAGCTTATAGATGCAGGAAGAGGCAATCAGGAAGTCAAAACATAAGGAAGACTACCTCCAATTCAGGATTTGGAGGCATTCAGTGCAGGAATGGGAGCTATGAATGCGTTTGGAAACCTGTTCACGAGTCCAATAGCGACAGAGTGCATCACTGAACTACAGCAAAGAGCTAGAATAGCTACCACAGGGAAGAAAGAATGTCAGTTGGAAGCAGACTTCAGCTGTAAAGGGCAGGAGTGGAGTATAATGGAAAGAACCTTCATACCATTAATCTTAACATACTCAATGAAAGGCGATACAGTATACAACATAACAGGAAACAGTATAAAGGGGAAGCAGGAAAAGAGCACAATAAAGGAAAGTACAGGAAGCAGAGGATATGGACTCAGTCTTGCCAAGGGATCAGACAGGAATGAACCCTTTCAAAGCGGTGGGACAACAGTTACAGCAGTACAAGTGGAAGCAAGAGTAAAGTGAAGGAGTATACTATGCAAATCCTAGGACGAAACAAAGGAGAACAGCCACTACAATGTGGGAGGATGTAAAGACAGCGGGTGGACATAAAGACAGGAAGCATTTCAGGTAAGATGAGGGTAACCACACAGTGGAGAGTCTTCAGGACACATTTGATTCAAGGAGCAGAGGTTATTCCATAAGCACAGGAATAGGAATAAACAGTACAAAGGGAAACAAGGGTACAACAGCCTAATACAAACATACAGAGTGTTTCAGCAGGCTACAGCCAAGGGAAAAACTGTACAGAGAATAACAAGGAAGTATCAGAGTTCACTGCAGGAAGTGGAATGCTTGAAGTGAAGGAAACAAAGGCAGACAGGTTCACTGATGAGATGGCGGTTTTCACATTGAATACAGGAGGATACAGCAAAGAGGATCTTCATGATGTAGATAAAACAAGAAATGTAGGAGTAAATGTTACAGTTTATCCGAATACTGTATACTCAAAAAGAGATAAAAACGGTAAAAAGGTATACAATGGACAAAATCCAAAAGGAAAAAGGTATTGCGGTAGGTATAGGGATAAGCTATACGGATATGAGACAAGAAAAGGGATGTAGCAGCAACAGTAGGAAACGGAATAAAACATAAACCATGACATTAGCGGAGTGAACAGAGATCCAAATAGACAGACAGGAGAGTTTGAAGGCAGAGAAATTACAGGAGTGAATGTAAAACCTTGGAACAGAATACTGGCTGACAGCAGCAGGAAGAGGAAAGACAAGGGACATAATAGAAGATGCTGGAGAAACTGCTAATGGAATAAGAAGAATGCTCACATGGAAGGATGAAAACAGGAATCTTCGGATACTGGAGAGCATAGAAACAGAAAACCATCTAGAGAAAGTTCATGCAGATGGGTTTTGTATGACACAAAGGGAAAGACTCAGAAACAGGTCAAGGAAGAACTTGAAAAGAGATTTGGAAGTCTTGCTAAAAAGAGTGAGCGTAAACTTTTTATGACGGAAAGGACATAAGGGGAGCGGACTTGATAAAAACACGTTGTCAAAGCTTTTTGGCATATGGATTTACAGTAACTAAAGATGGAACGGTATGGATAAACAAGGATCATGTAGATTCAGGGAAAACTGATAGACTTCAACAAGGTTACCAGCATGAAATAAGTCATATAGTATTTGGAGAAGACAGCGAATTTCAGGCACAGTATCTGACAAAGGCATAGGAGAATTCCTTGAGGGATATAGAAAGAACGGCTACCTTCAGGATGGAGAAGGAATAATGAGACTACAAGTTCTCAATGCTGGTGAGTGATGAGGATAAAAAGCAAAACTTAGTGTTTATGTAGTATAAAGAAATGCAGATTTGCTGAAGAAGTAGATGGATTTCTTATAAAGGTACAAGTACTGAGTCCTGGAAGCAGTTGAAAGACAGTTTAAATATATAGAAAGAAATAAATTGCTTTCAGAAAAAAATTACATAAACGTGTTGATAATGATAAAAGATTAAGATATCTAAAAATAAAAATCCTAGTAAAAAGAAGTAAGAGAATTAACATGACGGAAATTCAGATGGAAGAAGTCGTAAAATAATAAAAATAGAAGTTAACAGTATAGTAGAAAATATAAACGATAACTCAATCCTTATTTCAGTGAGAATATGAAAAAGATAGTAATGCTGTAGTTGTCTATGCAGGAGGTCATGATTATACTAGATTAGTAAAGGGAGCTAAAAATAGTGGAGTGAATGATCAAGTAAAGAGTCGTATATAAAGAAAGAGACAGTTGCAGATGTTCTTGTGGTGGTAAATAAAGGAGCTGGAAAAAAGTGGTGAGAGTACCGACAACCTGGTCGGAAGAGAGAGAAATGAACTGGAAAAGGATTCAGGATTGGAAGAGTGGGATGTTTTGGTGAAATATGTTGACAAAGAAACTTACACAAAAAGAAGTGAGATGACTATAATACATACCTTGCGTTTTGTGAGATTTAACAACGATGGCTGGAACGATAGCGATGATTAGTGTGAAGCTGAAAAGTATGGTGAAACCTATAAAGAGAAACAGAAAAACTTCGGACAAGGGATGTATGTTGTGGAGAAACTTCCTCTGGAAAATTTATAATATAAGTCATGCATCAAGAATGAAATCAGGAGGATATCTAGGGAAATGTGAGTCCTACAGTCAGTATCAAAGGTATACAGTTATGGAGAATTTCATCCAATTTTCAGTATAGGAGTAGCAGACATAGAACCGATAGCTGTATGATATCAGATTTATTAAGACCAATGTCACTGAATAAAGCAATACAGTAGGGTAATAATGTGTAAACAGTACAGTATAAACTCCTGTAACAGATGCAAAGGTTTCAGAGGCAACAAGAATTTGTTTAAATCAAATACAAATAATACAAGTGAAACATTAATGACTCCTGGGAGGTACTATAATATAAGGGCAAAAATATACAACTTGGTTATGAAAGTCAACAGGCAGTAATAAAAATTAGAAATATAATAGAATCTGACCATTTAATAACAGATCCTAATTATATATATCAGAAGAATAGTAAAGTTGCGGACTTTGATTTTAAACATATACTAGAGGGTGATACAGGCAGAAAAATTTCAGAGCACATAAACTAGGAAAGAATGTACAAGTTGTAAAAATAGTTAAAGTACCAGATAAAAACGGTGTCTATAAAAGCCAAAAGTGGAAGTGTTGAACCCTACAACAAATGTTTTGGAAAGAAAGGGGCGGAAACAACAATGTTTCCAGATGATTGGAGTGTAGATAAAACAAAATGGGAAATAAATGGTGCTTGGAACAGCAGTGATTTTTACTGAAACAACAAAGAGAGTATTTCTTGGGAAGGGACTTCACCAAGTGGAGTAAAATAAAAAGGATTTTTTTAAATAAGAAGGAACAAGAGCCTTTCCGATGTATGAAGGAGGAAACTAATGAAAGTAAAATTACTATAAATTAACTAAAACTGGAAAATTATAGGATCCAGACTGTGACGTTATAGATGATGAAAAATATGATGTTAATTACTCACGTTATTTAGCTGGAGCTGTATGGGAGATGGGATATGTCTCAGATGTAGATCATGAACTGGATGAAATAGAAAGAGTGGAGGTGGAGAAATAGAGTGTTTTGAAACAGGAACAGAGATATTTTTCACTTCCGTATATAAAGACAGGGTGGAGTTTGAATCGGACGAGCTTCACGACTGGCCGGACTGGAGCTGTACTTTGGATGAGTACAAAAGAGATTATTGGGAAAAGACATTTTTAATGCTACCTAAAGAGATAGAGAGTTATTTGGAATAAGGATAAATGACGTTGAGGAAATAAATGTAGAGTTAAATTGATTGAAAAAGAATGTGCTGTATTGTTGAGTTAGAAAATGAGATTATATAGACATATTACACTATCCACATGAGTTCAATAAAAGACAACCTTGTTCTAATGTATAACCAGCTAAAATACAGTATAATTCTTAAAAAGATCAAATAAACCGTAAGGGAGACCAACTATGAAAAACATTGGCAGTAACAGTATATTGCCATATTCCTGTCAGGCTCTGACAGCATATGCTGAAGGGAATATTGTGAGAGTTCAGGGCAGGATTTTTCTCCAAGCCCCAAGTTTGATGTGACAGCCTTCAAAGAAGGCAAAAGCCTTCATTTGAGATAGGTGCAGAGTATGCAGTGTGCAGTATGAACAATACTGAGATTGGGGAGGTATCGCATACCAGAACCACGGAAAACTGAGAAAAGTTCACAGACATAGAGGACAGCTTCCATGCGTCAATGGAGTGCAGGACACAAAGCTGTACAATTCAGTTCCTCTTTATCTGACGGCAAAGTATAATTTCAGAAATGACGCGACTTTGTACCGTACATCAAAGGCAAAACCTGGGATATTCGCTTTCAATTCCAGGAAGCAAAAACGAACTATAAGACATATAGCAAGGTAACAGGTGCCGATACTTGAGGGGAAACTTAAGGACTTTTCGGTAGATAACGGTGTCTACTATCCGATGAGTGCAGGAATGACATACAGAGAGTTCAATATTGACCTTTCCTATCAGGTAAACAGTGCCGACATGAGAAGGGGACAAGATATGACAGCAGAACTGACACTCAGAGATAGCCGACAACAGAAGAATAACACTGGGATTCGGATACCAGTTCGGATTCTAGGATGAAAGTTTGTGTCCGGAAATTGATGGAAAAACATAATCTAAACTGCCAGTTTCCGGACATGTTTTAATATGTAAGAAAGTGAAGGAGAAAGTGATGAAGAAAATGAAGAGCCTCTTCTTAGTGCTTGGAATGATAATCATTGCAGGAAGTAATGTGAGGGCTAGAAAATAAGATACTGAAGAATGAGCTTCCAAAGACGGAAAGGGTTCCTTGAAAACGGAGAATGACAGGATGATAGATCTTGATGACGAGAATGAAGTACAGCCACAGGATGGTGAGGGGCAGCCCTAAATTCCTTATAAAGGATAGTAGTAAAGACCGAGAAGATGGTATAAAACCGCTTGTAAGTGAAAAGAAGCTGAACGGAATAGTGAAGGAATATGAAAACAGGGAACTGGGCATCAGTGACCTTAAACAACTGTAAAAAGGCTGGACAGTGAATATAGCCTCAAAGGTTTCATAGCGACAAGGGTATGCCAGGCCTGACCAGAACATACAGGAAGGTACAGTGAGACTTGTAGCACTGGAAGGAAAGCTTGAGGATGTCATACTTGACGGCGATACTCTAGAGGACAGGAGAAGGCGTTTTTCGCCTTTCACAAACGAAAAGGGGAAGGTGCTCAATATTTCACATATAGATAACGGAATAGACAACCTGAACAGGGTGGAGTCAAAACAGTTCAAAGATAAACATAGTTCCTGGAACAGAAACAGGGATATTCAAAAATAATAGTGGAATCAGAAAAAGAAGAAACCATTCAGGTTCATAGTCAGACTATGAGGGTACACACAGAAGGACAGGGAAAAATACAGGGATTATCGATGGAATATGACAACCTGTTCGGGATAAAGTGACAACATATCAGCATCTTACAGGGGCGACATGGGAAAACTTGCGAAGAAGAAGGGACATAGGGACAGATATGACGGAAAGCTATTCATTCGGATATTCATTCCCTTTCAAGAGCTGGAGCTTTTTCACTGTCACATGACAGGTCAGAAGACAACAGCCTTTTTCCTTGGAACGACAGGAAACTTCAATATGAAGACGAAAAGCAGGAAACAGGGTAAATGCTACAAAGCTTCTTTACAGGGATTCAGGTATGAAACTCAATCTTTCGATGGGGCTCAATGTAAAAGCGAGAGGACATACCTGCTGAAACAAGGCTGAAAACACAGGACAGAAACATAACAGCTGCAACTGTGGGGATAAATGGAATGTTTAAGACCATTTAAAGGAATAGCTACATACAGTATCAGCTACTCCAAAAGGTATAAAAGGCTTCAGGGCAAAGGAGGACAACCCTTACAATGCAGGGACGTTCCTGACACAGCCTGTAGATAAGTCGGACAGCAGATACCAGTTTGACAAGGTGAAGACCTTAACCTCAGCTATTACAGACCGTTCTATTTTAATAATCAGGGATAACTGAGGACAGTGTTTAATGGACAGTATTCAAAGAATTCACTGTTCTCAAGTGAAAAGTTCAGCATAGGGATTTGACACTGTAAAGGATTCCCAACATCAGTATCAGGGAGACAGGGGATACAGCACAAAGCTGGGAACTGAGCTACATACTGCCTTCGGATGACAGCAGGATAGGGACAGTTTCTGTACAAAGGTAAGACCGTATATAGAAGCGGATCTGGGAAGGTGAGGAACAGCTACAATTCATACGGAGACAGTAAAGGGCAGATAGTAACCCTGTCAAGCTATTCGGCAGGAATCAGATATTACGGTGAAACTGTTACACTTGATTTCAGGTGGCAAAGAGACTGATAAAGGAGAAGCGCACTAAAGAGCAGACCCGCATAGGAGTTTGTTTCAGTGACAGCCTCATTCTAAAGTGAAAGGAAGAAACAGTAAATGAAAAAGATATTGATTCTGATGATGGGACTGCTCATATTTAGCTGCGGTCAGTCAAAAAGAATATAAATAAGGGGAAGATATCAGGAACAGATATAACGGAACTGCAGGTGATGAAGACAAGTTTACAGATATGGGAAGGAAACCTTCACAGGTAAAATAATAGTGAGGGATGACGAGGACAGAGTTGAAACTGTGGAAGAGGTAAAAGACAGAGTAATAGAGGAAAATTTGAGAGCTATTATGAGACAGGAGATCTGAAGAGGAATACAGCATAAAAATGATAAGATAGAAGGACAGTATAAATGGTACAGGGAAGGACGGAAGCATAGAAATATCGGCTGTATACAGGAATAATGAAAGGAATCGGAACAGGCCATATCTACGAAGGATAGAAGCCTTTTACAGGAACCTATGCGAAACATATGAAAATGGGAATAGTGCCCAGACTATAAAAGTTCAGTAACGGAAAAAGGGACGGAGAAACAATGTTTACTATGACAGCGGAAAGATAGGGAGAAATACCTTATTCGAGACGGACTCCGTGAAGGAACTACTTCACTACAATACGGCAGGTGAGAGTCATAGGGAAGGGTATAGTTTGTAAATGACAAGCGTGAAGGACAGTGGCTGGTATACGATGGGGACGAGAGACCCTAATAGAGAAGGTATATTCAGGAGGACTTGAGGAAGGACCTTACAAGGTGTACTATGAAGATGGAAAACTGAGACTGAAGGTACATACAGGGGCAGGAAGCTGGGAAGGAGTATACAAGTCCTACTATCCTAACGGAACAGTTGAAATGGAAGTGAACTATGCCAATGGAAGAGGGAAGGAGCATACAGGATAGAATTATGAAAGCAGCAAACCTAGGAGAAAGTGGTACATACTGGGATGACAAAATTATAGGAGATGTGACAGTGCTCCATGAGAACGGAATGCAAAGCTGCCAGACCTTCACTATCACAGGACAGGGGAAAAAGACAGGCAAATGGACATATCTTTATCCGGGAGGACAGCTGCAGCAGAGATTCACATATGAGAATGACAGGCCTGTCGGAAAATACAGAAAAACTTTTATGAAAGCGGAAAGACAGCGGAAGAAGGTCAGTATAAGAATGGACTTCTGATGGGAAGTGAAGCTTTTCTACCTGAGAATGGTCAACTGCATCAAAAATAAAATTTGTAAGAAATTCTAAAGAGGTGAAGCTGTATCATACTATGAAAATGGTGAGAAAAGGAAAAGGAGTATTCCTTCATGACAAAATGAAGGAAAGAGTTACAGTATGGTATGATAGTGGAGAAGTTGCGGTTGAACAGAACTTTAAGAATGGACTTCTTGAAGGGGAATATAAGGAGTTCCTATAAAAGGAAAGAAACCGAAGATAACAGCGAACTATGTAAAGGGTGAGGAAGAGGGACATACACTATACTTATGAAAACGGACAGAAAGCAGGTGGTTTCCCAGTTTAAGGATGGACTTGCAGAGGGTGAGGTGGATATATTCACTATAAGAATGGCAAAGGAGAAAACAAGAAGGTAAGATTTGTTAAAGGCCAGAAGGAGAGAGAAACAGGAAGAGTTTTTATGAAAACGGTGGAAAGAAACTGGAATCAGAGTTTAAGAATGGTAAGGAAACAGGTCAGTGGATGGTGTGCTTTGAGAACAGTAAGATATCTACTACATTCAGTTATACAGATGGACTTCTTAATGGACCGGTTACGATAAATGATGACAAGGAGTAAAGATAGTTGAAGGAACTACAGGAATGGTAAAGAGGATGGTAAGTGGACATTCTATGATGAAATGGTAAAGTAAAAGAAAACAGAAGAATACGAGCTTGGTAAAAGAAATAGGATGCAGGAACACACCTGATGAAAAAATATATATGATCAAATAAATTCGACAAATTAATTTAAC
>BNJT01001548.1_pt1 | contig 13390 bp, 23 predicted proteins | sample 8540491 | NCBI WGS metagenome assembly BNJT01 (sample SAMD00202455, study PRJDB9452) | human saliva metagenome | host: Homo sapiens
ATATTTGATTGCAGAGTTTATGAGGGGATCCAGTCTGACGGGGTGGCCGTATTCGACCATGATGTGGTTGCGGTAGGTGAAACCGCGCAGTTTTTTTGCCGTCGCGTCCGTAAACGGCGGTCAAATCGCCGTAGCCGTCGTAGTCGTAGCGCACCAGTTCCTTGCCGTTGAAGGTGACGGCAGTGAGGGCTGTGCGCCGCCGTCAGGGGCGGCAATTTAGTAGAGGTCGTCTGAAAGTTGGTTTTCAGACGACCTCTATGTTAACTGCTAATGAGATTGTTAAAAAAACAAATGGTTCAGACGACCTCAAAGAAGATAGTGAGGCCGCCTGAAAAATAGAAACCGCGTACATGCGTACCGCACACCTCCTACGTCGGGACTGAAGGTTTTGTGCGGGCTACGGCTTCCTATGGTTGCTATTTGTTTTTTTCAGACGACCTTACGGTTTGGTTGGATCTCGAACTGACCATTCGTTTAAAAGATAAGGCAAATCTAAGGCCTCATCATAACTTTCATCTAAGATTTTTATTGACTGAGGCAGCAAACTGAATAGCCTTCATATCAATAGTTTCAGGATTATTAGGAATCGGAAAGACAGCTATACCTATATTATTTTTCTATCAACCATGGTATCCCATCCTCTAAAAAAATTCTTCTATCTCAATTTCATAAATATCAGAATTCTTATCTTCCGAATTTGACATAATTCTTGCGAATTCTAATTCAGGCCATATGGCTAAAGATGAATTTTTTTCTCATCTCCCCATAATATCCAATCTCCTTCTTCGTCTGCTAGAACATATAGAACTCCAGAGTCAGCTATCCTTTTTAAAGTATGCTCACAACGTTCTTGACTGGACAAATTAAGAATTGCATTTATTGCTTTTTTGATGTAAAACCATCGTTATCTCTCTAACAAATAAGGTAAATCAAATTCATCCCCATACCACTCATAAAAAAATAATCATTGATCATCTTAGCAAATTCAATTGGATCCAAAATAATAGTTTCTGTTTTTTTCATCTATAGGAAAAAAATAGCTAATCTAATATTACTTTCAGACATTAAAGGAACAGTATCTTCTAAGAAGTTCTCTAGTTCCATTTCATCTATTCTCAATGCTTGAGGATTCCATTGGAGAGCTAACTCCGCAAACTCAGATTCTGGAAAGATCATTAGATATTCTTTTTCCTTCATCATCTTGCAAAACATATCCAGTCATCCTTTCCATCTAATAGGTATAAAGTTTCAATACCGGATATAGTTTTAATAGAATAATCCAATCTTTCTTTAGCTGATAATTTAACAATTGAATCAATTGCTTGTTTTGGCAGGCTCATTATTTAAATCCTTTCTACTTTCGTGAATCTTTGATTTCTTGCTCAGATTTTTCCACCACATTTTTTTGATGCTCGCAAAGGTTGCCTTCGACCACCATTATCTTTTTATGCTGAAGTCTATGTAATATTCTTGTCAAAAGACTCGTAAAGGTATAGCTAAACCCTTTCTTGCTCTCATATCCTCTCCAGTGAGCTAAATCAAAAGCCAGGCGGTAATCTCAAGGACAATTTAGTAGTTTTACCTAGATTCTTACGAGTCTCTACTCTTCTAATTTCATTCTGCACCCAGCCACGGACAAAACGAGGTTGAGATTTATCAGTTGCAAGTGCTCTAATACGTTCCTGTTTTTCCTGCATAACTTCTTCACAGTCCTAAAAAAATCAACCCAATTTTGAATATTAGGAGCAAACTGATACAGGTTATCCCCACCCAACAGCCCAATCGGATCCTGGTTCACAAACCGCCCCGCATCTGGCTCGTAATACCGCATCAGGTTGTAATGCAGCCCGGTTTCTTCATCAAAGTATTGGTTCTGCAGTCTGAACGGCTGATGGGCGTTCTTGTAAACCCGCTCATCCTTTTTTTCAGACGACCCCAGGCGGTGTATTCGCCGTACCATAAGAGATTGCCATGAATGTCGGTCATCTCTTTCGGGATGCCGATTTGATCGTTGTGGAAATAGCTGAGGTATTGTTTGCCGTCTTTGGCGTTGTCAAAGATTTGCGCCAGCGGTTCGTAGCTGTCTTGGTCGGTGTAGAGATAGGTGTAGCTGCCTTTGTAGGTGTACTCCTGCAATAGGCGGCTGCCGTCCCAGACGAAATGGGTACGTTTTCGGGTCGGTACTCGTCCAAGCGAGTTTGTCTTGGCGTTCTTTTGGAGAGGCGGCGTCCGAACGGGTCGTAGGCGTATTCCCAAATCTCGGTATTGCCGGCGGGCTTTTTTTGATTTCGGCGCGGACGAGTTGGTTTTCTAAATCGTATTGGTAATATTGGTTTTTCGCCGTCGGGCAGCTGGCGAAAGAACCAATATTTCAGACGGCCTCAAAGAACGGATTGAGACCGTCTGAAAAGCGGAAACTGAACAGAAACTAACATCAGAATTTGAAGGTTTTGTGCGGACTACGGCTTGCTTCAGATTATTACAAATTCTATATTTGTACAGAATTTAATTGTCTTTTTGCCGTTTTATTTCTTAAGATACTTTTTCTATATATCTGTATTGCTCTTTGCGTACATTTAACTGAAAAATATTTTTTTCCACTTATAATACTTTGAGCAGAAAAAAATATCTTTCTCATATTTGAATTTTTATTTTTACTTAACGGAATCATTCCTTTTCCATTTTCTTTCCCACAAAAAGCTTATATTGTAACTCATTATTACTTATACCTATATCTCCGCAAGTTTTTTTGACTATTATATTCTGATACAATTATATTTAACCAACCATGTTGAAAAATCATAAGAATAATGTGAAACATAAGGTAAATTAGAAGAGGAAGATACTATTAGAGATAAAATTGAACTTAAAATAGATTTCATAATTTATTTACCATTTAATTTATTAATTTTTCTTAGCTAACGAAGCAGGAGTAACCCAACCAGACATTTTCATTTCTTTAATATCAGCAGCTTGACTTGTCCCATATGCAAAAACTTGCACACTGCCTATTTCGTAAAATTATATCCAGAAGTTTCTGTATTTTTTTATTATTAATGAGATTGTCAAAGAACAAATCTTTCAAACGATCTTGATGAAGGTTTGAAGTCGTCTGAAAAATGTGTGTACTGCGCACGCCCTTAAGTCGGGATTGGAAATTTAATGTAGGCTACGGCTTTCTTACCTCAATATTATTTTTTTATAAATTTTTATTAGATCTCCCCTCTCATCATATTCATAAGCAAAATCCATTACTTTATTAGCATTAATATATTTCTCAAATTTAATTAATTTTTCCATCTTTATAAAAAAACCAATATAATAAGATATAGTCTCTTTGCTTTTTCTGATATTCTCTACCTTATCTAAATTGATTTCATCATACAATTTTGCAGGATGGTTATACTTAGGAAAAGTCATTCCTAAATAGTATCTAACAGTCAAATCATTATATTGAGTATTTTTTTAAGTGGTTGTGACATTTTTAAAGCTCCTGTCGAAAAGCAAAATAGTTCCAATCATTCCAATCAGTAACTTTTTTTCATTTTATTTTTCTCCAATTTTTAAACCTAATTTTTTTATAAAGCTCTCTTGGAAGGAGTGACAATCTTGGCCTGCTGGCCAACTCCAGTTTCCCGAATAATTTTTGGCATAATCTCTGATAGCTTGTTTAATTTCTTCCTCTGTCTTTCCTCTAGGGAAAATTACTTTAAATACATTCACCCCTTTACTCCTATCACCATGGTGTGGATCCATTGTTGAAGTTCCACCAAAAGTTGACTGTCCATTCAAATCACCAGGCACACCAAAGATTGTCTCAGACAATCCTACTCCCTTACTAGGCCACCAGCCATAACTTTCATTTGGACCTAACTCAACCCACCAATGTCCATACTTATCCTCACCAGTTAACGAAATATCTTTTCTATAAACCCTAATACTTGTTTCAGTAGCAGCTGAATTACAAGAGCTACATTTTTGTTTCAATCCCAAAGTATCTGTCCATGTGGCTACATTAGGTGCAAATGAATACAAATTCGCCCCACCCCACAACCCAATTGGATCCTGATTCACAAACCGCCCGGCCTCAGGCTCGTAATACCTGAACAGATTGTAATGCAGCCCGGTCTCTTCATCATAATACTGGTTTTTGCAATCTGAACGGCTGATGTGCATCCTTGTAAACCCGCCCGTCCTTTTTTCAGACGACCCCAAGCGGTGTATTCGCCGTACCATAACAGATTGCCGTGGATGTCGGTCATCTCTCTTGATATGCTGATTTAGTGGTAAATCAGGTTACTAAATGCGTCATAGGCATAGTAATTAAACTACCACATATTAAAGGTCGTCTGAAAGTTGTTTTCAGACGACCTTAAACTTTAGTTGGCTTCAAACTAACCTACGCTTGTTCAATAGGTTCAATCCATTGATTTTCGATGAGCCATTTTTTTCTATTTCTAAAAAGAAACTTAGGATTAATTTCCTTTAGTTCTGGGAACTTTTTCATATTTTTTTCATTATATCAAAAAAAGTAATCGTTGAATTCAGTTCCAATAATTTTTTTGAGCATTAATATCTTTCTTAATAGGAATAAAATCCTCCTCATATACGACAATATCAAATCCTAAATCATTATCCTTTTTAGAAAATCTAGACTTTGATTTCCAACCACTATCCTTCTCCAAGCATCTAAAAACAAAACCCGATAGAAAATGGTATAGGATACTTTTTTTAATAATTGGTTCTACTCCATAAAAATTCATCACAAATTTTATCTACTTTTTGTCCACGATGGATAATCACATGTTGCAAATAACATATTCTTTTCCTTTTTATTAATGTTTACATTTATTACCAGGGGGTAATTTTTCCTCTTCGTTTAATATATTTAAGAATTTTCAGACGCTCCCATATTCTCATCTTAATTTTTAGGTCCCTTCATCACTCTTTTATATATCAAATCATTTCTTCGCAGCCATGCTTGAGAATATCGTCTTTGAATCCCATTCTTAACATTCCGTGTTTCTCCAATTTTCCAAATATCTCCTTTTTTCAACCAAACCTTACCTACAGGCTTACGCTTACCCCATTCCATTACAGGATAGAAACCATCTTTAGCAGCTGTTAAGTAGTAAAGTTCTTTAAGTCCTAAGTACGGTGCAACAAAGGCCGTCTGAAAGTTGGTTTTCAGACGACCTCTATGTCAACTGCTAATGAGATTGTTAAAGAACAAATGTTTCAGACGACCTCAAAGAAGATAGTGAGGTCGTCTGAAAAACAGAAACCGCGTGCGTGCTTACCGCACACACCCTACGTCAGGACTGAAGGTTTTGTCCGGGCTACGGCTTGCTATGATTCACTAATAGCATCTATCCATTTATTTTCCAATAACCATTTTTTTCAACATCATATAAAAAAAATTAGGGTTAATTTTTTAAGTATAGGAAATTGTCTTTCTTTTTTTCTTCATGGTTTCAAAAAAATATCGATAAAACTCCTTACCTAGTATCTTTCTTTGTGCATCTATATCTTTTTTTAATGGGTATAAAATCTTCTTCAGAAACAACAATGTCAAATCCAAGGACATTATAATTATCTTCTTTTTGAATATCGAGATTTAGATTTCCAGCCGCTATCTTTTTCTAAACACCTGAAACATAACACTAAATCAAAAGGAAATTCAGTATATTTTTTTCAGAATAGGCTGTAAGCCATTCTCTATTTCGCTATCTAATATACTAACTTTACTCCATTTTGGAGAGTCACTCGTAGTTCGTATTTCCATATTCATCTCCTTATCTTAAAAAAACAAAAATAAAACTAATGCTTACATTTATTTCCCGCTGGTAATTTACCCCTTCTCTTAATATATTTAATAATTTTCAACCTTTCCCAACGTTGCATAGCCTTCTTAGGCCCCTTCATGACTCTTATATATTTTTAAATTATTTCTATCTAACCATTTTTTTGAGAATACCGACGCTGAACACCTTTTTACAATATTTTTTTGTTTCCCCAATTTTCCAAATATCTCCTTTTTTTCAACCATATCTTACCCACAGGCTTACGTTTACCCCATTCCATTACAGGGTAAAAACCATCTTTTCTTGCAACAAGATAATAAAGTTCTTTGAGTCCCTAAAGGATCAATCCAACTTTGTGTATTGGGGGAAAATTGATAGAAATTTTTCTCCTCCTACCAAACCTATCACGTCTTGGCTTACAAAACGTCCTGTGTCTGAATCGTAATAGCGGAAATAGTTATAGTGGAGTCCTGTTTCAGAATCATAATACTGGTTTTGAAGTCTGAACGGCTGATGCGCATTCCGATAGACCCGTTCGTCCTTTTTCAGACGGCCCCAGGCGGTGTATTCGCCGTACCACAACAGATTGCCGTGGACGTCGGTCATCTCTTTTGGGATGCCGACTTGGTCGGTATGGAAATAGGCGAGGTATTGTGCTTCGTCTTGGTTGTTGCGGAAGACTTGGGCTAAAGGTTCATAGCTGTCTTGGTCGGTGTAGATATAAGTATAGCTGCCTTTGTAGGTATACTCTTGTAATAGGCGGCTGCCGTCCCAGACGAAATGGGTACGTTTCGGAGCGGTACTCGTCCAGGCGAGTTTGTCTTGGCGCTCTTTGGAAAGGCGTCTTCCGAACGGGTCGTAGGCGTAGGTCCAAATTTCGGTATTGCCTGCTGCTTTTTTGATTTCGGCGCAGACGAGTTGGTTTTCTAAATCGTGTTGGTAATATTGGTTCTCGCCATTAGGGCAGCTGGCGGTAGATCAGGTTACCCAGTGCGTCGTAGGTGTATTCGATGCCGTTGTATTCTTTGAGGCGGTTGCCATTGGTAAGGTTGAGCTTGGCAGGTGATTTCAGACGACCTTGAGTTTGGGGGCCGTCTGAAATCGGGGCGGTCATTTTGCCCTCTCCCACGGGAGAGGGAGTAGATGTCGGGATGTCGAGGATGTTGTGGGCGGGGTCGAAGACGAAGGTTTCGCTGCGGCCGGTTTGGCTGTTGCGGGCTTCTTGAATGCGTCCGATTTTGTCGTAAACGTAATTAAGGACGCCGCTTCTTTGGTCGGCGCTTTGAATCAGGTTGCCGGCTTTGTCGTAGGCGTAGCGGCGGTGGACGGCGCCGCCGGCCAGCGGGGTTTGTTTGCCGCGGGGTGTTTGTGTGCCGCTCCAAACGGTACGCTGGCTTTTCAGACGGCCCATGGGGTCGTAGTCGTACAGGCTGCTGATGCTGCCCTGTGTTCTTTGGATTTCGCGGTGCAGTTTGTCGCGTTCGATGTCGCTGATGACTTCGCCGTCTAGGCTGATTTGGTGCAGGTGTCCGCTGCCGTAGTACAGGTAATCGATATGGCGGCCGTCGGGCAGGGATGGTGCGGATGCGGTTGCCCAACGGGTCGTATCGGTAGCCTACGGTGGCGCTTTGGCCGTTGTGGACGGTGGTTTTCGCCGATGAGGCGGTCGAGTTCGTCGTAGGCGAGTTCGACGCTGCTGTGTTGGTTGCGGGCTTTGGTCAGGTTGCCGGTACCGGGGTCGTAGTCGAAACGGGTGCGGCTGATGCCTTCGTCTTTGCTTTGTCCGTTTTTTTGTGGGATACTTTGCGGCTTTGTTTTTTTCGATCAGCTGGCCGAGGATGTTGCGTTTGAAATGGTGGATGTGCCACGTCTCGGGACGCTCTTTCAGACGACCTTTATCGGTGCTTTGTCCGTATTCGGTCTGTTGAACCAGTTGTCCGGCGGCATCGTAGCCGTAGGCGGTGATTTTACCGTCCCAGCCGATTTCTTGGATCAGGTTGTCGGTTTGGTCGTAATCGAGACGGTAGGTTTCGCCGTTTTTCGTTGGTAAGGACGGTCAGACGGCGGGCTTTGTCGTAGGCGTAGGCGAAGGTATGGCCCAACGCGTTGGTGCGTTTGAGCGGCAGTCCGTCCACTGCGAGTTCGTAGGCGGTTTTGGCACCGAGTCCGTCGATGTAGGCGGTCAGACGGTTGAGGCGGTCGTATTCGAAGGTTTCGTGACTGCCGTCGGGATAGTCGGTACGGGACGGGGTTGCCCGCTGCGTCGTAGTGGTGGCGGGTGGCATGCCCCAGTGCATCGGTAACGGTTTTAAGATCGCCGTATTCGGTGTAACCGAAAGCGGGTGGTTTCGCCGGTACAGTCGGTAAAGCAGACGAGCTGGTCGAGGGTGTCGTGGTTAACTGCTAATGAGATTGTTAAAGAACAAATGGTTCAGACGACCTCAAAGAAGATAGTGAGGTCGTCTGAAAAACAGAAACCGCGTGCATACGTACCGCACACACTCTACGTCAGAACTGAAGGTTTTGTGCGGGCTACGGCTTGCTTAATAAATTTATTGAATATTCCAATTAAAAAAATACTTAAATGGATAAACATTAAACAAATTATTACTTATACTATTTACTGAATTTATAAACTCAGTTTTTTTATATTATCCGTAAGTGTCTCTCCTTCATCTAATAGGTATTCTAAATCTCGGTATAACAAAAGCCAACTGGATAAATTGTGGGAAACCTATCCCTAAATTTGTAAATCCAGATTTGGTATACTCTCCAGCATCATGATTATAATGAGAAATGGTATTATCTATTTTTATTTAAAAACCATCCATCTCCCTGTCCCGCTTGTCCAATACCCCAAAAAAACACCTTGATATTTCAGAATAATTACACTCTAAGTATCTATTTTTCATTTAAAAGCTTCTTCGTAATTAAAAAAAGAGAAATATCAGGTATTATCTCCACCTCTTGATACTTAGTAATAAATAACAAATAGTTATTATCTAGCTTGGGAAGTTTATCTAACTTTTTTTAATTTCTACTTTACGTTTAATACATATATTAAAAAAATCATCGGGAAATAATTTTTAATTTGAACATAAAAAGTATACTCCATAAATTTTTTTGATAAAAGATATTTCCTTCAATACCATATCGTTAACATTTTTCCCATTCTTTTTCACTGCTTTTTGCATTATGCTTACTAATTCTTTTCTTTCCTAGCTAAAAGCCCTCAGTCTTTTTCTAAGAACTTCTTAGCTTCAGTTTTTTTGATAAGTTCATTTTTCCACTTGATCAAGAATTCCTGCCCAAGTTTTTATTCCAATTTTTTTCCTGTCCTAGAACTATTGGTATGGATTCCTGGTTTTTTTCGTATGTTTTTTTCTTTTGGTAAGTTATAGTAGTATTCAGGATTATTAACATCTATATCTGCAATTTTTTTGAATCTAGCGGCAAATTCCTCAGGAAAGCCATGATGAATATCACTATTAGTATGCCTAGAGCCAACATAATTTAGACAGTTATTTTGTAATGTTCGAGTAGGAGTTTTAGCCAATCCAAACGGATCCAGCCACTCCTGCACATTCGGCGCAAACTGATACAGGTTATATCCACCCAACAACCCAATCGGATCCTGATTCACAAATCGCCCGGCCTCAGGCTCGTAATAACGCATCAGGTTGTAATGCAGCCCGGTCTCTTCATCGAAGTATTGGTTTTGCAGTCTGAACGGCTGGTACGCGTTCTTGTAAACCCGCTCATCTTTTTTTCAGACGACCCCAGGCAGTGTATTCACCGTACCATAAGAGATTGCCATGAATATCGGTCATCTCGCGCGGTATGCCGATTTGGTCGTTGTGGAAATAGGCGAGGTATTGCCCTTCGTCTTGGTTGTTCTGGAAGACTTGGGCTAAGGGTTCGTAGCTGTCTTGGTCGGTGTAGATATAGGTGTAGCAGCCTTTGTAGGTGTACTCCTGAAGTAATCGCGTTCCGTCCCAAACAAAGTGGGTGCGTTTGGGATCGGTGCTCGTCCAGGCGAGTTTGTCTTGGCGTTCTTTGGAGAGACGGCGTCCGAACGGGTCGTAGGCGTATGTCCAGATCTCGGTATTGCCGGCGGGCTTTTTTTGATTTCGGCACGGACGAGTTGGTTTTCGAGATCGTATTGGTAATATTGGTTTTCGCCATTGGGCAGCTGGCGGTAAATCAGGTTGTTAAAGAACAAATGTTTCAGACGACCTCAAAGAAGGTTTTGAGGTCGTCTGAAAATATCGAATCTTACTTTTTGGCTTTTTTCTTGGAATTTAATTCTTCTTTACGTTGTTTATAAAATTGCCAATATTTTTTATCCTCCATTGAGAACGGCGTGTAGCGTAGCTCATTATAAGTTAGGTCAAAATATTTATAAGCATTTTTCCATATCACCTAGTTCGTAATAGATAATACCTGCCCATAGAAATGGGCTGCCATCAGGCACTGTTTTTTTCTAGCCTCAAGCGCAATAAGTATCCACTCAAGAGCTTTGGGATAATCACCTAATTTTTTTATAGCTTCCTGAAATACCACAAGCAATTGCAGAAGTAGGTTCAACAAATTGAGTTGCTGGTTTGGGTAAAAGTTCCCATGCCTGCTTTAGAATATCAATTCTTTCCTCCGGTGTGGGTGCGTCATTTGAGTTACATACAAAATCATTGATTTTTCTTATTTAATTCATAATTTACTTGATCTAAATACATAATTTATCCTTCTTAGATTAACAACCTTTAGGTAATTTTTCCATTTTTAGGCTTGCGGGGTTTCTTATAACGTTCTTTGCTCTTTTGCCCCACTGGGAACAGTTGCCTGGCCCATATTCCAATCGATAATTATTGGAATCAAGCATCCATTTCCGTACTGCCTGAGACTTGGCTCCATGATAACGACCACAACGATTCCAATAAGAAACAGCATCTTCAGGATTATGTCCCATATGTGCATTCCTTAAAGAGTATTTGTTACCATCTACATCCTTGAACGTTGCAGTATCAGGAATTTGTGAAGAACGTCTAAGTTTACTGATTTGAGCGGATGTAATACCTTGAATTTGGTCATTAGCCAGCATACGTTGCATTACCGCTCGTCCTGTCTTAGATACCTTGGATGGCGTTCTACCAACATAGGCATTCCTTCTCCATAAACCTAATGGGTCATACCAATCTTGTGTATTGGGTGAGAAGAAATACAAATTATCTCCACCAATTAATCTAATCGGATCTTGATTAATGAATCTACCAGAATCTGATTCATAGTAACGAAAGAAATTATAATGCAGTCCCGTCTCTTCATCATAATACTGGTTTTTGCAGTCTGAACGGCTGATGCGCGTTCTTGTAAACCCGCTCGTCCTTTTTTTCAGACGACCCCAGGCAGTATATTCGCCGTACCATAGGAGATTGCCGTGGATGTCGGTCATCTCTCTCGGTATGCCGATTTGGTCGTTGTGGAAATAGGCGAGGTATTGGGTTTCGTCTTTGGCGTTGTCAAAGATTTGCGCCAGCGGTTCGTAGCTGTCTTGGTCGGTGTAGATATAGGTGTAGCTGCCTTTGTAGGTGTACTCCTGCAATAGGCGGCTACTGTCCCAGACGAAGTGGGTGCGTTTCGGGTCGGTACTCGTCCAGGCGAGTTTGTCTTGGCGTTCTTTGGAGAGGCGGATATGGCGGCCGTTACGGTCGAGTTGGGCGACCAGCTGGTAAATGCCGCAGCCGGAATCGACTTCGGCAAACAGCAGCCGTGCGCCGCCGTCGGGGGAGGCGATTTGGTAGAGGTCGTCTGAAAGTCGGTCTTCAGACGGCCTCTATGTTAACTACTAATGAGATTGTTAAAGAACAAATAGTTCAGACGACCTCAAAGAAGATAGTGAGGTCGTCTGAAAAACAGAAACCGCGTGCGTGCGTCCCATTCGTGCCTTACATCGGAGTTGGAAGTTTCATTAGAGCTACAGTTTGCTTATGGCTTGTGATTACCAGCTAGTAATAGGTCTATGCAAATTTGCCCAAAACTTTAATAATGATTGTTCAAAAAAACGAAATTCAGACAGATCCTTTTCCACAACTAGACCTAATTCTTTGAAAAGATATTTAGATTTCGTTCTCTCAATAACATCATATTGACTTAATAGCTCAGCAAACCCTTTTTTTGATGATATCTCAATTTCATTATAGTATATTGCAAGCCTTACTGCTTTATCATGAAAAAAATTGTAACCTCAGTTAACTTTTTCATTATCAAATCTCAGTACAAAATTATTTACCTCTATTATATTTTTTTGCTTTTTGAAATAACATTTTTCTGATATATCATATTTTTTTATAATATCTGTTAGAGAACAATTAAATTCAAAAATTACCTATAGCCTTATAAGGAATAAATGTTAATTTATTATAAACTGAGGTTGGATCTTTAAGTTTACTTTTTTTGAAAGTCTGAGTACTTTTTTTATCTGTATTTTTCATATAAGTTTCTTATACTTTCATCGTAAATTAATACCTGCAAAAATAATTTATCCTTAGGGTCAACATACAAAAAGTAAATTATATTGTGGGAAAATATAAAAATAATTTTTCTTCATCAGAAATTTCTATTAAAAGGATCTTCTTCTTCTAAAAATTTTTTTCTAAAATTGAAGAAGTTAATAATTTTTCCATCCAAACTGAATTCATTACAACTTCCAGAGGATGATACAGTAATTAATTGAGAATCAGATTGTATCTTATGCTTTCTATCAAACTCTAATGAATAACTAGGATTATTTAAAGTAACATCATCAAAATCAGCCTTTTTTTGACCCAATATAATCCCATTTAACGAATTATTTGATATTTTTCAACATTTTGTATATTTCCTTTTTTTAATCTACGACCTTCTGCTCTAGTTATATGCTGTTCATCAATTGCATAATCAATCATTTCTCTTATGCCTTTATTATATTTTTTTCCCGAATTTTCGCTTAATATCTCTTATATCCATTTCCATTGCTTTTTCCGAATTTACCTTTGTCAATTAATTTAGCCTGCTGTGATCGCCACTCAATCGCTGTTGCCCGCCTACCCCAACTTGCTGTTTTTTTGATGATCAGCCTTTGACATCCAGGTTGCTGGACTTTTATAGCGAGAAATTCCTCCGGACATACCACCATCTTTAACTGCTTTATAAGCAGGCATATGATTTACTTCTCCGCCAGAACTTGCCTTCCTGACATTCCCATAACTACCACCTCCATGAGCTGATAATCCCCATAAATCAATCCACATCAAAGTATTCGGCGCAAACTGATAAAGGTTATCTCCACCCAACAACCCAATCGGGTCCTGATTCACAAACCGCCCGGCCTCAGGCTCGTAATACCGCATCAGGTTGTAATGCAGTCCGGTCTCTTCATCGAAGTATTGGTTCTGCAATCTGAACGGCTGATGCGCGTTCTTGTAAACCCGTTCGTCCTTTTTCAGGCGGCCCCAGGCGGTGTATTCGCCGTACCACAACAGATTGCCATGAATGTCGGTCATCTCTTTCGGTATGCCGATTTGATCGTTATGGAAATAGGCGAGGTATTG
>BNJT01000375.1_pt1 | contig 13290 bp, 40 predicted proteins | sample 8540491 | NCBI WGS metagenome assembly BNJT01 (sample SAMD00202455, study PRJDB9452) | human saliva metagenome | host: Homo sapiens
GTTGGACTCAGATGGATTATCGGACAGGGCTCAGGTGGGATCGTAGGATGGACTCGGGATGTAATCGTTGTCAGATGGGATCGGATGGGATCATCGAGATGGGTTGATCAGGAATCGTTAGCAGATGGGATCAAAGTGGAATCATCAGATGGGATGAGATCCAGTCGTCATCCGAATGGGATCGGGATGGGATCATCATCGAATAGAATGGGATGGGAATCGTCAGATGGATGAGATGGGATCATGGGTGGGATGGAATCAGATGGGATCATCAAATGGATCTATGGGATCGTCATCAAATGGTTCAAGTGGGATCGTTTTTCGAATAGATGAGATGGAATCGTTGGATGGATCGTCATCAGATGGGTCAGAGGATCACTGGATTGGATGGAATTGTCATTTGGATGGGATCGAGATAGAGATCATCGCATGGGATCAGAGTGGATTATCATCAGATGGGATCGAGATGATGTCATCGGATGCGCGGATGGAGGCGTCAGCGAGATGGATTGGATGGTGTCATCGGATGGACTCAGATGGGATCGTCGTCGGTGGAGATCTAGAGGGTTCACTGAGGGTGGACTCCAGTGGGAATGATCGTCAGGTGGGATCGGGTGGGATCATCCAGTATAGGGAGTTGGATCTACCATGCAGAGGGCGGATCGGGATAGGATCGTCGGATGAGACTCAGGTGGGATCGTCAGTTTGGATGGGATCGGATCGTCAGCGAGATGGAGTTGGATGGGATCATGGAGATGGGAATCCAGTGTGATCGTCATCGAGATGGAATCGTCATCAGATGAAAGTCAAATGGGATCATCAGTATGGACTCCAGCGGAATCATCATCGACTGGAATTGAATGGGAAGCGTCGAGATGAGAATCAGGTGGAATTATCATCGAGGCGGACCCATATGGAATCGTCATTGGATTGACTCATGTGGGATCATGGCGAGATGGTTCCAGTGGAATAATCATGGGATGGATTCGAGATGGAACATCATCTGAATTGGATCAAATGGAGATCGTCGTGGGATTGGATCGGATTTGCTCACCGTCGCATGGGATCAGATGGGATCATCCGGATGGATCGAGATGGGATCGTCATCGAGATGGGAATGAGATGGGATCGTCAGTGGACGAGGGTGAGATCGTCGTTGGATGGGATCGGGATAGAGATCATCAAGGTGAAGTCAGTGGGATCGTCATCCGAGATAGGATCGAGATTGGATCGACGTCAGATGGGATCGGATGGGATCGTCAGTATGATGGGATTGGATCGCCATCAGGGAGAGATCGGGATAGGGATCATCGGATGAACTCAGATGGGATCGTCATCCGGATGGGATCAGATTGTCAGTGAGCGAGATTGGATGGGATCATGGAGGCGGGATCCAGTGTAGATCGTCGTTGGATTGGACAGTGGGATCGTTAGAGTGGACTCGAGATGGGATCATCGGATGGACTCAGAGATGGGAATCGTCATCGAGATGGAATGAGATGGGATCATCGAGATGGAGATCGAGATGGGATCGTCATCGAGATGAAATCAAATGGAATGATCATATGGACTGGAATGGAATCGTCATCGAGATGGAGTTGAGATGGGAATCATCGAGATGGGAATCGAGATGGGAATCGTCCTCGAGATGGAATCTAGTGAGAATCACCGAGATGGACACGAGATGGGAATCATCCAGTGGTTTGGGTGGAATCGTCATTGAGATGGAATCGAGATGGTGTCATGAGAATGGAATCAGTGTGATCGTCTTCGAATTGAGAAACAAAGCAGTCATTAAGTATTGCTCTAGTGGGATCATCGGGATGGACTCGAGATGGGAATCATGGTTGGATGGAATATAGTGGGATCATCGAGATGCAGTCGAGATGGGATCATCGAGATGGACTCGAGATGGAATCGTCATGGAGATGGAGTTGAAGGGATCATCAAATGGACTTGGATGAGAATCGTTGGATGGACTCAAGGGATCGTCATCGAGATGGTGTTGGATGGAATCGTTGGGTTTACTCTAGTGGGATAATCGTTGGATGGAGTTGGATGCAGTCATTGGATGGAATGAGATGGAATCGTCGTTGAGATGGGAATCAAATGGGATCCTCAGTGAGATGGAATCGAGATGGAATCGTCATCGAGATGGAATTGAGCGGAACATCAGCGAGATGGAATCGAGAAGGGAATCATCATGGAATAGATTCGAGATGGAATCATTGAGATGGAATGGGAATGGAATCATCAAGAAAGGGATCGAGAGGGAATCATCGAGATGGAATCAAGCGGAATCATCGAGATGGAATGGAATGGAATCATCATCGAGATGGACTCAAATGGAATAATCTTGAGAGGGATCGAGATGGAATCGAGATGGAACAATCAAATGGACTCCAGTGGGATCATCTAGTGGAATCGGGGTGGGATCATCGAGATGGACTCGAGATGGGTCATCATCAGTGAGAATCGGATGGGATCAGTGAAGGGACTCGAGATGAGAATCATCGAGATGGACTCTAGTGGGATCGTCGTCAGATGGAGTTGGATGGGATCGTCGTCAGATGTGATTGGATGGTGTCGTTGTCAAGGGAAGTCCGGTGGGATCACTAGATGGACTCGGGCTGTGATGATTAGAGTGGACTCGAGATGGGACCATCAGGTGGGATCGGATGGGATCATCGGATGGGATCAGGATGGGTTGTTGGATGGACTCGAGATGGGTCGTTGGATGGACTCTGGTGGAGATCATATCAAAGTGGGATCAAAGTGGGATCATCAAATGGACTCGAGATGGGAATCATTGGATGTACTCGAGATGAGAATCATCGAGATGGACTCGAGATGGAATCGTCATCGAGATGGAATCAAATGGAATCCTCGAGATAGAGATCAGATGGAATCATCAAATGGAATCGAGATGTAATCATCATCAAATGGAATGGAGATGGGTGATCGAGATGGGAATCGGGTGGCAGTCATCATCCACTGGAATCAGATGGGATCATTGGATGGGATCGAGATGGGAATCAGTGTCAGAGTGGAATCGGGGTGGGAATCATCGAAGAAATCGAGATGGGAATCGTTGTCAGGATGGGATGGGATGGGATCAAGGGAATTGAGATTGGATAGAGATCACTGATGAGATTGGATCGAGATGGGAATCCTCATCGAGATGGGAATCGGAGGGGATCGTTGGATGGGACTCAAATGGTATCGTCATCTAGTGGAATCATGTGGGATCATCTAAGGGGACACAAATGGAGATCGTCGTTGGATGGGATCGAGATGGGATCATCTAGTATTGCTCGAGATGGGAATCACCGTTGGATAGAGATGAGATGGGATCATCGAGATGGGATCGAGATGGGAATCGTCGTCATATGGAGTTGAGGGTGGGATCATCGTGTGGACTCGAGATGTGATCATCAGGACTGGAATCAAATGGGAATCATTAAATGGACTCTAGTGGGAATCATCATCGATTGGAATCGAGATGGGAATCGTTGGATGGACTCCAGTGGAATCATCACCAAACTATAATCAAAGAAATCATCAAATGGATTCGAGATAGAGATCATCGAGATGGACTCGAGATGGAATCATCATCGAGATGGGAATCAAATGGGAATCATCAAATGGACTCGAGATGGAAAGTCGTCATCAAAGCGGGATCGAGATGGGATCATTGGATGGGAATGGGAATGGAATCATCATGGAATGGAAGCAGATGGAATCACTGGATGGACTCGAGATGGGATCGTCGTCAGATGGGATCGAGATGGGATCATCTAGTGGACTTGAGGGATCGTCGTCAGATGAGGTCAGATGGGATCACTAGATCGACATGGATGGGAATCGTCGTTGGATAGAGATCGAGATGGGAATGATTGGATGGGACTGGAGATGGGATCGTCTTTGGATGGGATCAGGGGATCGTCATCGAGATGGGATCGAGATGGAATGTCGACCAGTTGGATCAAATGGAGATCGTCGTGGGATTGGATCGGGATGAACTCACTGTCGAGATCAAGATCAAGATGGGAATCGTCATGGGTATGGGATTGGATGGAACATTGGAAGGGAATTGGATGGGAATCATCATTGGATGGAACCGAGATGAGAATCATCAGCGAGATGGAATCCAATGTAATCATCATGGGAATTGAAACCAGTGGATTCATTAAATGGACTCGAGATGGAATCATCGGGTGGACTCGAGATGGAATCGTCATCAAATGAAATGAGATGCAGTCATCAGATGGGAATCGAGATGGGAATCGTCATCGAGATGGATCTGATGGAATAATAGGATGAACTCAGGATGGAACATCGAGATGGGTTGGATGGGAATCGTCATCGAGATGAGGATCGAGATGGAATCATCGAGATGACATCGAGATGGGATCGTGGGTCGGGATGGGTCTAGTGGGATCATCAGATGGACTCGAGGCGGATGGGTCATGGGATGTGATTGGATAGGATCTTCTAGCGGACTCAAGGTGGGATCGTCATCGAGAGCAGGCGAGATGGGAATCGTCATCGAGATTTTCGTCGAGATGGGTCATCGTCATATGGGATCGGGGTGGGAGCGTTGGGTGGGCTCAAGAGAATCATCGGGATGATGGAGTTGGATGGGAATCATCAAATGGACTCGAGATGGAATCATCATCAGAGTGGGAATCAAATGGGATCATCGAGATGGACACGAGATCAAATCATCGTTGAGATGGAATCGAGATGGAATCATCGAGATGGACTCGAGAGGGAATCATTATCGAGATGGAGTTGGATGAAATCATAATCGAGATGGGTCGAGATGGAATCGTCATCGAGATGGGTCGAGATGGAACGTCACTGGATGGGAATCAAAGTGAGAATCACGAGATTGGATCAAAGTGGAATGATCATCAAGGGGATCAGGGAAGTCATCGAGATGGGATCAGATGGGTCATCGAGATGGAATCGGGGTGGGAATCATCGAGATGGTTTGAACAGAATCGACATCGAGATGGGATCGAGATGGGATCATCGAGATGGACTCGAGATGGGATCATCTAATGCACTCGGATGGAATGATCATCGAGATGTGATCGGATGGACTCGTCAGTGGGATCAAAGTGGGATCATCAGGTGGGATCGGGGCGGATCGTCATCAAGGGGACCGAGATGGGATCGTTGGATGGGATCAAGGGCAGTCATGGTCGAGATGGGATCAAAGTGGAACGTCATTGGATAGAGATTGGATGGGATCATCACATGGAATCGAGATGGGATCATCGTGAAAGTGGAATCAAGGTGGGAATCATCGAGATGGAATCTAGGGGAATCATCGAGATGGAACTGGATGGAATCTTTGAATGGATTCGATTGGAATCATCATCGAATGGACTTGAATTGAATTATCGAGATGGTTTGAATGGAATCGTCATCGAGATGGAATCAGTGGGATCATCGAGATGGAATCGAGATGGAATCATCGTTGACTTGGATTGGATGGGATCATCAAATGGACTCGAGATGGGAATCGTCATGAGATGGGATCGAGATGCAGTTATCGAGATGGACTTGGATGAGAATCACGCTTTGGATGGGATCAGGGGATGATTGAGAGGGATCGAGATGCCATCGTCATCGAGATGGGAATCGAAGGGATCATCGAGATGGAGTTGGATGGGATCACCATTGGATGGACTCGAGATGGGATCGTCGTGGTATGGGATCGAGATGGGAATCGTCGTCATATGGGAATCAAGATGGGATCATCGGATGGACAGGGAATGGGATGGGTAGGGTCAGAGTGGGATCAAAGGTGGATCATCGATTGGGAGAACTAGTGGGATCGTTGTTTGGAAGAAAGTGGGAATGGGAATCATTGGATGGAATTGGGTGGGAATCACCAATGAGATGGAATCGAGATGGAATCATCATCAAATGGAATAGAGATGGAATAATGGAATGGACACGAGATGGAAACCTGTGGGAACCATAGAATGAACACGAGAATGAATCATGATCGAGATGCAGTCGAGAGGGATCGTCATTGGATGCAGTCACATGGGAATCATCACAGGAATGGAATCAGTGCGGATCGTCATCGAGATGGAGTTGGATGGGATCATCAATTGGACTCGAGATGGAATCATCAAATGGGATGGGATTGGAAGTGTCGAGATGGACTCGAGATGAGAATCGTCATCGGGGTGGAATCGAGATGGGATCATCGAGAGGGACTCGAGATCAAGTCCTAAAAATGGACTCGAGATGGGATCATCGAGATGCACTCCAGTGGAATCGACATCGAGATGGACCCTGCGGATGATCAAATGGACTCGAGATGGGATCATTGGATGGAATGGATGGGAATCGTTGGTTTGGACTCAAGATGGGATTATCGAGACGAGGCTCAAGTGGGATCATCGAGATGGACTCGGGATGTGATCGTTGTCGAGATGGAATCGAGATGGGATCATCGAGATGGAGTTGATCGAGAATCGTTAGCGAGATGGGAATCAAAGTGAAAGTCATCAGATGGAGATCGAGATCCAGTCATCATCGAGATGGAATCGAGATGGAATCATCATCGAGATAGAATAGAGATGGGAATCATCAAAGTGGGATCGAGATGGAATCGTAGGGTCGGGATGGAATCGAGATGGAATCATCAAATGGAATCTAGTGGATCGTCATCAAATGGATTCAAATGGGAATCGTTTTTGGAATAGAGATCGAGATGGAATCGTTGGATGGAATCGTCATCAAATGGGTCAGGAGGGATCACTGAGATTGGATGGATTATCATTGGATGGGATCGAGATGAGATCATGGCGTGGGATCAGATGGGATTATCGTCAAAGTGGGATCGGATGATGTCATCGAGATGCGCGGATGGAGCGTCAGCGGATGGAGTTGGATGGTGTCATCGGATGGACTCGAGATGGGATCGTCTTCGGGGTGGAGATCTAAGGGGATTCACTAGAGTGGACTCCAGTGGGAATAGATCATCAAGTGGGATCGGGGTGGGATCGTCCAGTATAGGAGATTGGATCACCATCGAGGGCGGGATCGAGATAGAGATCATCGAGATGAACTCAGATGGAATCATCGTTGGATGGGAATCGAGATCATCAGCGAGATGGAGTTGGATGGGAATCATGAGAATGGAATCCAGTGTGATCGTCATCGAGATGGAATCATCATCAAATGAAATCAAATGGGATCATCATTGTGGACTCCAGCGGAATCATCATCGACTGGAATTGAATAGAGCATCGAGATGAAATCAAATGGAATTATCATCGAGACGGACCCATATGGAATCATCATTGGATTGACTCATATGGGATCATCGCGAGATGGTTCCAGTGGAATGATCGTGGGATGGATTCGGATGGAACGTCGTCTAATTGGATCAAATGGAGATCGTCGTGGGATTGGATCGGTTGCTCATGTGCGTGGGATCAGGTGGGATCATCGGATGGGATCGGATGGGATCGTCGTCGAGATGGGATGAGATGGGATCGTCAGTGGACGGGGTGGATCGTCGTTGGATGGGATCGAGATAGAGATCGTCAGGTGAAGTCAGTGGGATCGTCATCCGGATGAGGATCGGGATTGGATCGACATCAGATGGGATCGGGATGGGATCATCAGTATGAGTAGAGTTGGATCACCATCAGGAGGATGAGGATGGGATCATCGGATGAGACTCAGGTGGGATCGTCGTCGAGATGGGATCAGATTGTCCAGTGAGCGGAGTTGGATGGGATCATGGGAGGCGGATCCAGTGTGATCATCGTTGAGATTGGACCCAGTGGGAATCATTAAATGGACTCGAGATGGGAATCATCGAGATGGACTCGAGATGGAATCATCATCGAGATGGAATAGAGATGGGAATCATCGGATGGAATCGAGATGGAATCGTCATCGAGATGAGAATCAGATGGGAATGATCATATGGACTGGAATGGAATCGTCATCAGATGGAGTTGGATGGGATCATCGAGATGGGAATCGAGATGGGATCGTCCTCAGATGGAATCTAGTAGAATCACGAGATGGACACGAGATGGGATCGTCAGTGGTTTGGGTGGGATCGTCGTTGGATGGATCGGATGGTGTCATGGGATGGGATCCAGTGTGATCGTCTTCGGATTGAAACAAGACAGTCATTAAGTGTGCTCTAGTGGGATCATCGGATGGACTCAGGATGGGATCATGGTTGGATGGGATATGATGGGATCATCGGGATGCAGTCGAGATGGGATCATCGAGATGGACTCAGGATGGGAATCGTCATGGAGATGGAGTTGAAGGGATCATCAAATGGACTTGGATGAAAGTCATTGGATGGACTCAAAGGGATCATCATCGAGATGGTATTGGATGGAATCGTTGGGTTTACTCTAGTGGGATAATCATTGGATGGAATTGAGATGCAGTCATTGGATGGAATAGAGATGGAATCATCATTGAATGGAATCAGATGGAATCCTCAATGAGATGGAATCGAGATGGAATCATCATCGAGATGGAATTGAGCGGAACATCAGCGAGATGGAATCAGAAGGGAATCATCATGGAATGGATTCGAGATGGAATCATTGAATGGAATGGAGATGGAATCATCAAGAAGGGATCGAGAGGGATCATCGAGATGGAATCAAGCGGGATCATCGAGATGGAATGGGATGGGATCGTCATCGAGATGGACTCAAAGTGGAATAATCTTGAGAAGGGATCGGGATGGGATCGAGATGGGAACAGTCAAATGGACTCCAGTGGGATCATCTAGTGGGATCAGGGTGGGATCATCGAGATGGACTCGGATGGGTCGTCGTCAGTGAGAATCGGGATGGAATCAGTGGAGGGACTCGAGATGAGAATCATCGAGATGGACTCTAGTGGGATCGTCATCAGATGAGAATTGGATGGGATCGTCATCAGATGTGATTGGATGGTATCGTTATCAAAGAAAGTCCAGTGGGAATCACCAAATGGACTGGGCTGTAATGATTAAATGGACTCGAGATGGGAATCATCAGATGGGATCGAGATGGGAATCATCGAGATGGAGTCGAGATGGAATTGTTGGATGGACTCGAGATGGGTCATTGAATGGACTCTAGTGGAATCATAATCAAGTGGAATCAAATGGAATCATCAGATGGACTCGAGATGGGAATCATTGGATGTACTCGGATGAGAATCATCGAGATGGACTCGAGATGGAATCGTCATCGAGATGGGATCAGATGGGATCCTCGAGATGAGATCGGATGGGAATCATCAGGTGGGATCGAGATGTGATCGTCATCAGATGGGATGAGGATGGGTGATCGGATGGGATGGGTGGCAGTCGTCGTCCACTGGGATCAGAGTGGGATCGTTGGATGGGATCGAGATGGGATCAGTGTCAGGTGGGATCGGGGTGGGATCATCGAGAGAATCAGATGGGAATCGTTTGTCAGGATGGGATGGGATGGGATCAAGGGATTGGATTGAGATAGGATCACTTGATGAGATTGGATCGAGATGGAATCCTCATCGAGATGGAATCGAGAGGGAATCGTTGGATGGGCTCAAATAGTATCATCATCTAATGGAATCATGTGGAATCATCTAAGGGACACAAATAGAGATCATCATTGGATGGAATCGAGATGGAATCATCTAATGTACTCGAGATGGAATCACCATTGGATGAGATAGAGATGGAATCATCGGATGGAATCGAGATGGAATCATCATCATATGGAATTGGGTGGGAATCATCGTGTGGACTCGAGATGTGATCATCAGGGACTGGAATCAAAGTGGGAATCGTTAGATGGACTCTAGTGGGAATCACCATCGAGTTGGGATCGAGATGGGATCGTTGGATGGACTCCAGTGGGATCATCACTAGACTATGATCAAAGAAGTCATCAGATGGATTCGGGATAGGATCATCGAGATGGACTCGAGATGGGATCGTCATCGAGATGGGATCAAGTGGGATCATCAGATGGACTCGAGATGAAAGTCGTCATCAAGCGGATCGAGATGGGAATCGTTGGATGGAATGGAATGGAATCATCATGGAATGGAAGCAGATGGGAATCACTGGATGGACTCGAGATGGGATCGTCATCAGATGGGAATCGAGATGGGATCATCTAGTGAACTTGAGAGGATCGTCGTCAAATGAGAGTCAAGATGGGAATCACCAAAGTCGACATGGATGGGAATCGTCGTTGAATAGAGATCGAGATGGAATGATTGGATGAACTAGAATGGAATCATCTTTGAGATGGAATCAAGGGGAATCGTCATCGAGATGGAATCGAGATGGAAATGTCAGCCAGTTGGATCAAATGGGAATCGTCATGGAATTGGATCGGATGAAACTCACTGTCGGGATCAGATCAAGTGGGAATCGTCGTGGGTGTGGATTGGATGGAACGTTGGAAGGGATTGGATGGAATCGTCGTTGGATGGGACGGATGAGAATCGTCAGCGAGATGGGAATCAGTATGATCGTCATGGGAATTGGAAACCAGTGGTTCATTAGAAGTGGACTCGAGATGGGATCATCGGGAGTGGACTCAGGATGGGATCGTCGTCAGATGAGAATGGAGATGCAGTCATCAGATGGGATCGAGATGGGAATCGTCATCGAGATGGGATCTGATGGAATAATAGAGATGAACTCGAGATGGAAAGCATCGAGATGGGTTGAGATGGAATCATCATCGAGATGAGATCGAGATGGAATCATCGAATAACATCGAGATGGAATCGTCGTCGAGATGGGTCTAATGGAATCATCAAATGGACTCGAGCGGAATGGTCATGGAATGTAATTGAATAGAGATCTTCTAACGGACTCAAGTGGAATCATCATCGAATGCAGGCAGATGGAATCGTCATCGATTTCATCGAGATGGGTCATCGTCATATGGAATCGAGTGGAAGCGTTGGATGGGACTCAAGAAAGTCATCGGAGGATGGAGTTGGATGGGATCATCAGATGGACTCGAGATGGGATCGTCGTCAAAGTGGGATCAGATGGGATCATCGAGATGGACACGAGATCAGATCGTGCGTTGGATGGGATCGGGATGGGATCATCGGATGGACTCAGGAGGGATCGTTATCGGATGGAGTTGGATGAAGTCATGATCGAGATGGGTCGAGATGGGATCGTCATCGAGATGGAGTCGAGATGGAACGTCACTGAGATGGGATCAAGTAGAAAGTCATGAGATTGGATCAAATGGAATGATCATCAAGGGGAATCAAGGGAAAGTCATCGAGATGGGATCAAAGTGGGTCATCGAGATGGAATCGGGGTGGAATCATCGAGATGGTTTGAACAGAATCAACATCGAGATGGAATCGAGATGGAATCATCGAGATGGACTCGAGATGGAATCATCTAATGCACTCGAGATGGAATAATCATCGGATGTGATCGAGATGGACTCGTCAGTGGGATCAAATGGGATCATCAGAGTGGGATCGAGGCGGATCGTCATCAAGCGGGACGAGATGGGATCGTTGGATGGGATCAAGGGGCAGTCGTGGTCGAGATGGGATCAAGTGGAACGTCATTGGATAGAGATTGGATGGGAATCATCACATGGAATCGAGATGGGAATCATCGTGAAATGGAATCAAGTGGGAATCATCGAGATGGAATCTAGGGGGATCATCGAGATGGAACTGGATGGAATCTTTGAGATGGATTGGATTGGAATCATCATCGAGATGGACTTGGATTGGATTATCGAGATGGTTTGGATGGAATCGTCATCGAGATGGGAATCCAGTGGGATCATCGAGATGGAATCGAGATGGAATCATCATTGACTTGGATTGAGATGGGAATCATCAAGATGGACTCGAGATGGGAATCATCATGGAGATGGGAATCGAGATGCAGATTATCGAGATGGACTTGGATAGAAGTCACCTTTGGATGGAATCAAGGGGAATGATTGAAAGGATGAGAATGCCATCATCATCGAGATGGAATCGAGAAGGGATCATCGAGATGGAATTGGATGGAATCACCATTGAGATGGACTCGAGATGGGAATCATCATGGTAGTGGAATCGGGATGGAATCGTCGTCATATGGAATCAGATGGGATCATCGAGATGGACAGGAGATGGGATCGTCGGGTCAGATGGGATCAGGTGGATCATCGATTAGGGGAAACTAGTGGGATCGTTGTTTGGAAGAGTGGGATGGGATCGTTGGATGGATTGGGTGGAATCACCAGTGGATGGGATCGAGATGGAATCGTCGTCAAGATGGAATGAGATGGAATGATGGGATGGACACGAGATGGAGAACCTGTGGGACCATGGAGATGAGACACGGGAATGGATCATGATCGAGATGCTGATCAGAAGGGATCGTCATTGGATGCAGTCACGTGGAATCATCACAGGAGATGGAGATGGAAATGCGGATCGTCATCGAGATGGAGTTGAGATGGGATCATCAATTGGACTCGAGATGGAACATCAAATGGAATGGAGTTGGAGTGTCGAGATGGACTCGAGATGAAATCATCATCGGGTGGAGATCGAGATGGAATCATCGAGAAGGACTCGAGATCAAATCCTAAAATGGACTCGAGATGGAATCATCGAGATGCACTCCAATGGAATCAACATCGAGACGGACCCTACGGAATGATCAAATGGACTCAGAATGGAATCATTGGATGGAAATGAGATGGAATCATTGATTGGACTCAAATGGAATTATCGAGCAGGGACTCCAGATGGGATCATCGAGATGGACTCGGATGTAGATCATTGTCAGATGGGATCGAGATGGGATCATCCGAGATGGAGTTGATCAGGGAGTCGTTAGCGAGATGGGAATCAGATGGAGTCATCAGGTGGATCGAGATCCAGTCGTCATCGAGATGGAATCGGGATGGGAATCGTCATCAGATAGAGATGAGATGGGATCATCAGATGGGATCGAGATGGGATCGTGGGTCAGATGGGATCGAGATGGGAATCGTCAGATGGATCTAGTGGAATCGTCGTCAGATGGTTCAAGTGGGATCGTTTTCGAGATAGAGATCGAGATGGGATCGTTGGATGGAATCGTCATCAAGATGGGTCAGGAGGAATCACTGGATTGGATGGGATTATCATTGGATGGGATGGAATAGAGATCATCGCATGGAATCAAATGGAATTATCATCAAATGGAGATCGAATGATATCATCGAATGCATGAATGGAGAAAACATCAAGCAATACGTAACTTCC
>BNJT01002178.1_pt1 | contig 13280 bp, 19 predicted proteins | sample 8540491 | NCBI WGS metagenome assembly BNJT01 (sample SAMD00202455, study PRJDB9452) | human saliva metagenome | host: Homo sapiens
AGTATAAGTTTAGATTGAATTTTTTTATATTTTGCCATCGGTTTTTGAATTCATTAATATGATATGGAGTATGACGGTTACGTAGACTTTCATTGAATAGTATATAACAGCATGGCTAAGAAAATACTTGATGTGGGAGAAGAGCTGTATCTTGGAAAACAAGTTGAAAAAGGATTGAAATAGGGGGATGTAAATATAAAAGGGGATGTGAAAAAAACTCGATTGAGTTTTTTTCGCATCTCCCTTTTACACTTTATTGTGTATAGTTGACTGAAATCATACGCGAAAAAAAGCGCACTTCCCCTACCCCATAAAAATTCTTTTTGAATCTATGCAGCAGTTCTGTTTCTCATCTTTTTTTCTGATATTTATATAAATTATGGCCTATCGCCACGAGTAAAACTTCCAGTTTGACTGAATGAATACCTCTTCGGACAATTCTCTTGTACCAACGGTCGTTTTTTTCATAATTCCGTAAGTGCCTTCTGCTTGTATCGAACGGTTCATTCGTAATAACGCACCATGGATACTTTCTAGGTTTTTCTATTACTTCCCGGTGCATAGAAGTTAGTTCCTGATTGATCCGAACGGTTCGATTCTTATCTGTATTCTTACATTTCTTTGCATATGGACATCCGCTACAGTCTTCACATTCATACAGTTCTTCCTTGCGTCCATACTGATTTCCCCTCACATCTTTTTCTGCATAAAAAAATGGAATGCTTTATCGTTAGGACATCTCATGACTCCTTGCTCATCGATTCTGAAGTTAACTGCACGAAATGGATCTTCATGATATTTACGATCCTTAGTTTCCTTTTTTTAAACATTGGAAATTTCATATACTTTTTCAATTCCGTTCTGTTCACAGAAAATATAATTGTTGTATGAGCCATATCCGGCATCTGCCACAGGATATTTGGGATAGAATCCATAAGTTTGTTTGAAGTGCTCCATCAAAGGAATGAAACAATCCATATCCGAACGATAATGGTTCACGTCAACAACTGCAATATATTCATCTGCTACACCAATCTGTACATTATATGCCGGCAGAAGCTGATCATTGCCCATGTAATCCTTTTTTTATACGCATAAAAGGTAGCCGAGTTATCTGTTTTAGAGTAACTGTTTCGGTCAGGACCACAGATTTCAATTTTTTTGTATGTATTCTTGAAGTTTCTGACAGAAAGTAGTCAAGTGTTCATAATGACGCTGTTCTTTTGGATTTTTCGCTTTCCGCTTCCGTAAACAAAATGTACTTGTATCCAGTTCCCATAAAAAGTACTAGTCGCTCAACGATTTCATTTAGATAATCCGGTACATACTCTGTGTTTGTTGTGATCTGCACTCCCACTCCATGCGATTTCTGCATTAATTTCATCAATCTCCGCAGTGATTTTTTTCGTAAAAGCTTGTAACGGAACTTTTCCGTAGCCTTCTTCCATACCCAGGTATACTTGTTTGCGTTTGCTTCAAACTTGGAGCCGTCGATGTAGAGATGTTGTAGATCTACATGCTCCTCGTTAAAGATAGCATGATTGATGTCGTTAAAAAAATGTTTTTCAATCTTATCTTGAAGTATTTCATTGATGAAATATCCAAAGGTTCTGTATGACGGAGTCCGGTGATCCATGAGATACATGAACCTGATATTAACTTTGCAGTTGTCTTCCAGTTCTCTCAGAGAGCAGTAACCGCTAGTCATAAATCCGAAAAAGTACTGTTTTTTTAACATGTTGACCGGATTATATCTGAGTCGTCCGGTTGTGTACTCCGGAATATCCGTCAGATACTTGTTTAAATCGATTCCTCCAATCAATCTGTCAAATGTTAAAACAGGATCCAGCAGATCCAAACAATCTGAAAGAAACAGTGGTAAATATCCTTGTTTTTGAATTACAATAATTAGTGTGTAAATTTTTTTCATTGCAAGTTAATTTTACTACAAAAAAATAGGACCTTTCGCATGATCGAATGGTCCTATTTCTTTTAGGTACTTATTTCACAGCCCCTTTTATATTTTTAAAAATCTATTTACTTATGATGCCAGTCTTTATTATATTTATGTTCGTCTATTGTAGAAACGAGAATAGCATCGATAAGTGCTACAACTGCAAATACAATATACGCATATCTAAGATTATTTGTCAAATTTAGCACAATACCGTTTACAGCAAAGCAAAGTGCAGTAATTAGTCCTTGAATTGGGAATATAACACTGTTTACAATATCAAACTCATGACGTCCGAAAATAGATGCAGGAAGAGATGTGGTAAAGTTTGCGCTACCTCCAATGCCCATTCCAATCATAAATATTGAAAGGTATATACCGAATTTTGTTTCGCTTACATTTGCAATAAGTGCTATGGCATACCAGATACCGAAGAGTACCATGGTCTTTTTTGTACCGAGCTTATCATCGAGGATACCGATAAGCCATGAACCGACAACTCCTATAAGAGCAACAACAGTCATTATGGAAATAGCGGTAGTCTGACTGAAGCCAAGAGACATATTTCTTACAACAAGCTGACTCATCACTCCTACAGAACATATTTGGAAAAATCCGGTTGTTATTGCTGCTATCCAAAGTTCTTTTGTTTTTAGAAGACTTGCAACAGTCCATTCTTCCTTTATATTGGTGTCTGTAAAGTATTCTCTTTTATAAACAGACTCGCTTACATTATCAGGCAACATACCTCTTTCTGCCGGAGTATTTCTTATAAAAATAAGACCAAGTACACCAACAACAATTGCACCAATAGCAAGAGGAATAACTCCCAGTTCAATGCCGAACTTTGCTACAAGTAGTGTTATAATTGGAACATAGAAGGCTGAAGCAAGGTTATGTCCCATTGTGGTATATCCCATTACAATACCTTTTTTCTTAGGGAACCATTGTGCAACTAAAGTTCCGCCTGCAATATATCCTGCACTCATTACAGATCCAACTACAAGACACATAAATATAGTGTATAATGCAAGGTTTGGTGCGTTGGCAATTCCGATATATGAAAATCCTGCAATAATCATAAAAACACCGGAAGTGTTTCTGGCACCGATTTTTTTCTGTTGAGTTGACCTATAAATATGAAAAAAATAACGCCTACAATGCCGGCAATTGAATTCATATTTAGTACAGTGCCGGGTTGCACATTGAGCCTGAGTGCTACTGCAGGAGCTGAGATATTTGAACCGTCATTAACAAATCCTACATAGAACCAGAACATCAATAAACAGTAAATAATAGTGAGCCAGCCATAGGCCCCAAAATTTGTTACAGAATACTTATTATCATCGGATATAGGTATTCCGGTTGTGTGTTCGCTCATAAAATTTCCCCTTAAACATTTAATCAATACGTACATACCTGTTAACAAGTTTAAGGTAAAATTATCATATGTTTGCATAAAATTCTAATTCATTTTTATTATTACAGATATTCTATAATATATAGTGATATAATTCGTATAATATTTATTTGAATTCCTTTATTACATCTATAAATTTATCAATTGCAATATTATCTTCTTCTTTATAAGCACAAATTATTTTGAAATAGTCTTCAAATCCTGTTATAGGAATAAATTTAAGTGATTTACTTGCATAGTAGGACATATGAAGAGCAAGTATGGTATATCCAATTTTACAGTCTGCCATTAACAGCATATTCAGAAGTGAATTTGCTTCATAAACCGTATTCGGAATAAGTCCGGCGGATTTAAAGATGGAATTTATGAACATAGTATCTTCAATAGAATCTTTAGGATTCATATGAATAAAAAGGCTCATCTTTCATATCTTCAAGTCTAATAGAATTCTTATCGGCATATTTGTGGTCATTATGCACTACAACACACATTGCATCTGAAAACAGTTCAAAATGTCTGAAATCATCTATAGTTTCATCTCTCGTATCAGGCATTAATGCGATATCAATATCTCCATTAGATAAAGTTTTTTTAAAATCTTAGAATAAGTATAATCCAGAGGATTTATCTTTATTGTAGGGTATTTTTTTGATTAAATGAGTACAATAATTTGGGAAAGATCTGCAATAGTGCAGTACCAAGTACTCCTATGTTCAAGACTCCGGTAATACCCTTCTCTATATCTCTTACTTTGTTTACTCCATTATTGTATACATTAAGTGTTTTTTTAATCTCTTCATAAAATACCTTACCTTGTTGTGTAAGTTTTACATCTCTTTTTGTTTCTTATAAAAAGTGGGCTGCCAAGTGAATGCTCAAGGTTTACAATAAACTTGCTCAGTGTGGGCTGTGTTATGTGAAGCCTATCTGAAGCCTTTGTATAATTTAGCATCTCGGCAAGCGTTAAAAAATATTCTAATTGAAATAAATTCATAGTTTACTCCATATTTCATTGTTATTCCAAACTTTTTAGCTATAACTGTAATAAAAAAATATTGATTTCAAATAATTACATAAGAATTCTATAATTAGTCTATAACAAAATATAAGGTAAAAGCAAGTTACTTTATGGTAAATGCACAAAGGAGAAAGAAAAATGATTAAAAAAAATTTCAGTAATTGGTGCAGGGACTATGGGACATGGTATTGCAAGTGCTTTTTGCAAGATTTGGGTATGAAGTTTCAATATATGAAAGCTTCGAGTCGGTAAGGCTGACATGTAAGGACAAGGTAAAGTCAATATATGATTTTTTTGTAAAAGAAGGAGTGATGTCACATGAAAAGCTGGTAGAATCATTAAATAATATTGAAGTATTTGATGATTTAAAAAAAGTCTGTATGTGATGCTGACTATGTTATTGAGGCAATTCCTGAGAAGTTGGAGTTAAAGCAGGAACTATTTGATAATTTGGTGAAGATTTGTAAGAAGAATACAGTATTTGCAAGTAATACTTCAAGTCTTCCTTTTAACAAACTTACAGAGAAACTTTCGGTTGAGGATAAAAGGAGAGTGATGGTTTGTCACTGGTATAATCCACCACATTTGATCCCATTAGTAGAGCTTTCACACTTCGGTAATATGCCGGAAGAGGTATATGAAGAGGTAAGAGAACTGTATACATCTATTGAGAAGAAACCGGCTAAGGTTCTGAAGGATGTACCCGGACTTTTGGCAAACAGGATACAGCAGGGTGTTGCGAGAGAGGTTTTCTCACTTATGGCAAACGGTATAGGAGATGCGGAAGATATTGACATCGCATTAAAATACGGTCCTGCATTCAGGTATGCCACTACAGGTCAGTTGGAAGTGGCAGATTTTGGAGGGCTTGATATATGGGCTGTTGTTGGAGATAATCTATTGTCAGTTATGGACAACTCAAAAGAGGCATCGCCGCTTCTGAGAAAAAAAGTAAAAAGAGGGAAAACTTGGATTTAAATCCGGAGAAGGATTCTTCAAATATCCTGATGATAAAAAAAGCAGGAAGTATTGGATAAGTTTTATAAAAAATTATTGAAACAACTTGAAGTAAGTAAAAGTTACGATTAGGAGGGAATATGATAAACAAGGATTTTATGAACAATTTGTTTGATGTAAAGGGAAAGGTAGCTTTGGTAACAGGAGCTACAGGAGCTCTTGGTAAGGCAGTATGTATCGGATACGGACTTGCAGGTATGAAAGTAATGGTAACGGGTCGTAAAGAAGATACTTGTAAGGCTCTTTGTGATGAACTTGAAGCACAGGGGATTGAGTGCGGATATTCTACAGGTGACCCTGCGGTTGAGTCAGATGTTATTAAGGTAGTAAATGATACGGTTAATAAATTTGGAGAAATAAATGTTTTGGTTACTTCAGCAGGATATAATAAGCCACAGCCTATAGTTGAGCAAGATCTTTCCACATGGAAGCAAATTATGGATTCAGACGTTCAAGGTACGTGGTTGTATTGTAAATATGTAGGTGAGCAAATGATAAAACAGGGTAAAGGTGGAAAAGTAATCCTTGTGTCATCTGCAAGATCAAAAATGGGTATGGCAAATTATACAGGATATTGTACAGCAAAGGGCGGTATTGATCTTATGGCACAGTCACTGGCATGTGAGTGGTCCGCAAAGTATAAAATCAATGTAAATACAATCAATCCTACAGTATTCAGATCAGACCTCACAGAGTGGATGTTTGATCCTGCAAGTGAGGTATATAAGAATTTCTTAAAAAGACTTCCTATAGGAAGGCTTGGAGAGCCGGAGGATTTTGTAGGGCCTTGTATCTTTCTTGCATCAAGTGCAAGTGATTTTATGACAGGAGCAAATATAGCCACAGATGGAGGATACTGGGCAAATTAGTTTTAGGAGGATTCTATGAAAGTACCTGTAAGTATGTCTGATAAGAAAAAGTCATATTATAAATATTATGATTCAAATATAGTGCCGGCATACAGGGAAAAGATTGAGGCAATAAAAGAGATACCAAATGATAATGCAACAGCTCTTAGGATAGAAGACAGAAATGACCTATTTAAAGAAGGATATCTTCCCGGAGAGTTTGGATGGTGGAGTTTGGAAGATGGCAGTGCAATTGTGGCCAATCAAACCTTTATGAAAGATGTGACAGGCGAGATGTTTGATTGGTGGTTTGCATGGCATCCTTTGGACAGGCTTAGATATGCTTTATGGGACAATGAAGACCACTATGACGTTTATCTTAAAGATAAAAAAAGAGCAATGGATACATCTTTGAGTCTTAGAGAGAGAAATTGGGGAAGCGTTCATTATGTTTGGGAAGATATAGGTACAGGCAAAGCAGATCTTTTGGAACTCAGCTTTAAAAGCCCTAAAGAGATGGGATATGATATTTCAAAAATTGATACAGATTTATGCAGTACTATTATATGTGCCAACGGACTGACATTTGGAAATGATAAGATGCCTGATGCACCTGCATTCATGACACACTTTGTAAGACCTGTTGAGGGTGGCATTGAGTTAAGATCCAGATTTTGGATGGGATATCATATAATTGACGGTGAGCCGGTGAAATTATTGCCTGACGGTATTAATGTACCGCCTATTACGGCAATATCATTGTTAAAACATAATGTAAAAGAATTTACAAATTTAGCAGATATACTTCCGAAGGTATATGCTGAAGAGAAGGATAATTTTTAGTATTTATTTATAGAAGATAAGAGGAAATTTATTATGGGAAAGAAAGTTTTTTTGTTGATTTAACACATCCGTTTAGTGCAGATATTCCAAGATGGCCATATTTTGATAAGCCGTTAATTGATAACAAACATGGCCTTGCAAAAGGTGGAGTTTTGACACAATATATCGGATGCACGATGCATACAGGCACACACTGTGATGCGCCACGACATGTTATGGAGAAAGAATTTGACGGAAGAAGAGCTCGTTATACTCATGAAATGCCTGTAGATGCATACACCGGTGATGCTGTATGTCTTGAAATTGATATTGAACCGTGGGGACTTATTTTGCCTGAGCACCTTGAGGTCGCGTGTAAAAAAAGCCGGAGTTGGACTTGATGAACTTGAGGGAATGATTCTTTGTCTGAATACAGGTATGCACAGAAAGTTTGATGATTCAAAGGAATATTATCACTATTCATGTGGTACAGGAATCGAGGCCGGAAAATGGTTTGTAAAGCATAAAGTAAAATGTGTGGCGATGGATATGCAGGCACTTGATCATCCTCTGCATACTGCAATGGGCAATAACGGTATGACAAGAATGAATCTTTTAGGGGCTTCCGGAAGACCTATTACAGAGGAATATATTGAAAAATTCGGTGAAGAAGCTTATGCAGAGTTTGATAAGGAACTCTATATTAAGCTTCATGGTAAAGAAGCTTATGATGCAAAGTTTGGAGAACTTGAAGAGATTGGGTGCTGGGGAACTTGGGAGCCTTGCCATAAAGAAATGTTGGGACATGGTATAGTGGGTGTTGAAAACCTTGGTGGAAACCTTGATAAAGTATCAGGAAAGAGATTCAGATTTTATTGCTTCCCACTCAGATGGTATCTTGGTGACGGATCTATGGCAAGATGTGTAGCTGAAATTGATGAAGATGATTTGAATGATGTTCCTGAAAGAACATATACATATGGAGGATTCTAATGGAGGATTTAAGTAATAAGGTAATATTAACCGTTGCCACTACAGGCGGTTATCCTACAAAGGAAGACAGTCCTTATGTGCCGATTACACCAAATGAAATCGCCGAAGAGGTAATTGCTTGTGCACATGCCGGCGCATCTATTGCACATATTCATGTAAGAAATGATGCAGGAAAGGCTACAATGGAATCAAAGTATTTTGAGGAGACAGCAGACCTTATTAGAGCTGACAAGTCACATAATATAATTTTGAATCTTACAACAGCAAACGGAACAGGATATACAGATGAGGAGAGATTTGTAGCAATCAAAAAAGTGCTACCTGAGATGGCGTCATACGACTGCGGATCTATGAATTGGCAAAAATTCAACTGTATTTGAAAATAGCCCTAAGTTCTTGGAAAAACTCGGACTTTTAATGCAGGAGATCAATATAAAACCTGAAATTGAAATTTTTGATGTAGGTATGTTAAGCAGTGCTCTTTATTATCTGAAGAAGGGAATACTTAAAGCACCTCTGCACTTTCAGTTTGTACTGGGAGCGCCCGGAGGAATGCCTGCAACAGTACAGAATTTGGTATACCTTCACAGCTTATTGCCAAGTGATGCCACATGGAGTGCGCTTGGAATAGGAAAGGGACATTTACCTATACTCTATGCTACTTTGGCTTTAGGAGGAAATGTAAGAGTAGGTATGGAAGATAATCTGCTTTACAGTAAAGGTGTTCTTGCAAAGTCAAATGTAGATTTTGTTGAGAGAACGAAGAGAATTATCAAGGAATTTGGTAAGGAAGTTGCAACTCCTGATGAAGCAAGGCAGATTCTCGGTTTTAAAAATAAGATATATAAAAGTTTAGAAGGGGATTGATTATTCAATCCTCTTTTAAATTTTGAAATGTTAATCATACAAATAAAAACGGATAAAATTTCGGGTTTTAATGTATAAATAAAAAAATCAGATCAATGCAAAGCGACAAAATAAATTAATAAAAAAACATGAAAATAATATACAAAATAGCAAGTTGTATATGTGGCCATTGTGTAAGATTGCGTTACGGATTTATTTAATTTATAATATACAAAAGAAATTTAAGAAAAATGATAGTTTAGAATATGGAGGATATCTATGGATTATCGCAAATCCGCCACAGAAGTACTGGCGGCGATAGGAGGAAGTTCAAATATTGCTTCCGCTGCACACTGTGCTACAAGATTACGTCTTGTAATTGTTGATAACGGTAAGGTTGACAAAAAGACCATTGAAAATATTGACGGTGTAAAAGGCGTGTTTGAGGCTTCCGGACAGTTACAGATCATCTACGGTACAGGTACTGTAGATAAGGTTTACGATGAGTTTATACATGTGGCCGGAATATCCGGAGCTACAAAAGAAGAGGCTAAGGCGGCTTGCTGCGATAATACAAATATATTTCAGAGATTTATAAAGACTCTTGGAGATATTTTTGTTCCGATAATACCGGCAATTGTTGCTTCAGGATTTTTGATGGGAATCATGAATGCATTGGACTTCATGGTGGCTAACGGATTTTTAAATATTGATACATCGTCATCAATATATGTGTTTGCAAATCTGTTTTCTAATATTGCCTACATATTCCTGCCTATACTTATAGGATATTCAGCAGCGGGAGTATTTGGTGGAAATCAGTACCTTGGTGCGGTTATCGGTATGATAATGATTCATCCGAATCTTACAAACGCATGGAATGTGGCAACAGCTACAGATATAGCAACTCAAAGTGTATTTTTCGGTCTTTGGAAAATCAAGATGGTAGGATACCAAGGACATGTTATTCCGATTATGATATCGGTGTGGGTAATGTGTCAGATAGAGAAGAGACTTCACAAAGTGGTACCTGCAATGTTTGATTTATTTGTTACACCTCTTGTTTCGGTATTTGCAACAGGTTATCTTGCACTTGCAGCTATCGGACCGGTATTTGTGTTTGTTGAGAACGGATTTTTAAATGCGGTGCAGCTCCTTATAGCAATACCTCTTGGCATAGGTTCATTTATAATGGGTGCTTTGTATGCTCCTACAGTTGTTATGGGTATTCATCATATGTATACCATTATAGACCTTGGACAGATTGCAAAATATGGTGTAACTTACTGGTTACCTCTTGCATCTGCAGCCAATATAGCACAGGGCGGTGCTTGCCTGGCAATAGCTGTTAAGTCAAAGGATCCCAAGATAAAGAGCCTTTGTTTCCCTTCATCACTTTCAGCATTTATGGGTATAACGGAGCCGGCAATATTCGGTGTTAACCTCAGATTCTTCAGACCTTTCCTTGCAGGATGTCTCGGAGGTGCTGTGGGTGCCATGTTTGTTTCCATTATTAAGCTTGGAGCAACAGGAACAGGTGTTACAGGTATATTCGGAATTTTACTTACGCTCTCAAATCCTGTAGGATATATACTGATGTTTATTATATCAATGGCGGTTGCATTTGCGGCAAGCTGGGTACTTACTCCGTCAAGCCTGATAGATGCAAATCTTGCTACTGAACCTGTGGAAGAAAATAAGAATGCCAAAGCTCTCGGAAATGTAAATTCTGCAGAGGTTGATAAAGGAGTAAGGGTAGAGATTAAGAAGGATGAAAATGCACCTGTAGATGTGGGTTCTCCGCTTAGCGGAAAGATAGTTTCTATGGAAGAGACCAAGGATGAGACTTTTATAGCGGGAATACTTGGAAAGGGTATATGTATTATACCTGACGGTGATACCGTATATGCTCCGGATGACGGTACTGTAATCGCGCTTATGGGACATGCCGTAGGTATGAAGCTTGACAACGGAGTGGAGCTTATAGTGCATGTGGGTGTAAATACGGTGGAACTTGGCGGAAAGCATTTTGAAGCATTGGTTGCAAACGGAGATAAGATAAAGAAAGGTCAGGCTATTATGAAGTTTGACTCCAAGGCAATTTCAGAGGCCGGATATCTTATGACCACACCTGTACTTGTAACAAACAGCTTTGAATACAGTGATGTAACTTGCGCACCTCTTGGAGATGTGTCTGTGGGTGATAAAGTATTGAGCGCTGTTAAATAATATTAAAAAGAAACAAGGGGCTGTCGGGAAATGGCGACTACAAAAGAGGGAGGAGTAACTCAAAATGAGTCACTCCTCCCTAAATTTTTACATAAAAAAAGATGGCTAACGACAACCATCTTTCTCCGTTACATGTTATAATGTAACTATGCTCACAGTTAATTATTATAACGACTTTTTTGAAATAGGTCAACAGAAAATCAACTTTAGTTTCTATGAATTGAGTTTACCCGATGACGATCCAGTCTATACCCTAAAAAAAGTTATGGAGGATTTAGATTTTTCCGGACTGTTAGCCAATTGTTCGGACAAAGGGAAGAACAGGGGTACAATCCAATCATGATGTATGCAGTTATTACTTATGCAAATATGCGAGGAATTCGTTCTATTGATCGTATTGTAGATTTATGCGAAAGAGATATTGCTTTTATCTGGCTTACTCAAGGGAGGAAGCCTAAAAGAGATGCCTTTTATGATTTTAAAGGTAAGAAACTTACTTCAGATATCCTAGACGACTTAAACTATCAGTTTATGAGACGATTACAAAAAGAAGGATTTGTGACATTAAAAAGAATTGTTTATTGATGGAACAAAAAAATAGAAGCTAATGCTAATCGTTATACTTTTTGTATGGCGTGGAAGCATTAATTATCACCTTGCAGGTCTGCTTGATTCTGTTGATAAGCTTTTATTCAGACTATAATTCTTTTTTTACAAGATAATGGATTTGGTGAAAAGTACGAGCTTGGAAATGCACAAATGTTTGTGATTGACGGGATTGATAAAGTTAGAGATATTATTGAGAAGAACAGAAAAAGAAAGATTACAAAACATAAAAAAAGTTATCTAATAACCGTATTATAGAGATTGATAACTGCTCACCCCTTGAAATACTTAAGCTTCAGAAAAAAACCTTATGACTATTGCTGACGGAGAAGGTATTGTATTTGTTAACGGAAAGGGTAGAGAAAGCCAAAACTTCAACAACTCTATGAAGAGCTTGAACACTGTGGACAGCGATTAATGAGCTATAAAGAATGCTTTTGAAATTATGGGGAAAGATAGAAACAGCTATTCCAAAACTGATTTGGAAGCAACCTTTATGCGAATGAAGGAAGATCATATGTTGAACAGGGCGACTAAAGCCTGCATACAATGTACAGATAGCAGTAGAGAATTATTTTTATTGTACATTGTTATGTAAGTAATGATCGTACAGATTATAATACATTAATTCCGGTTCCCCCAAAGCATAAGGAAGCATTTGGAGAAGTACTTGAAGAAGTGACAGCAGACAGCGGCTATTGTAGTGAGAAAAACCTCTTATATCTGAAAGAAAATAAGATAGACAGTTATATAAAACTGCAGGATCATGAGAAAAGAAAAACGAGAGCTTACAGTAAAGATATAGGTAAATACTACAACATGAAGACAATGGTATTTGAAGATGAGCAAGTCTATATCTGTCATGACGGTCGTGAACTTAGACATATCAACACAGAAAAGAAAAAAACAGAATGGTTATACACAAACATATGAAGTATATGGATGTTTAGACTGTAGTGGATGTGAACATAAGTCTAAATGTTTATACAAATATAACCCTGATAAAGATGTTGATAAGAACAAAGTGATGAAGATCAATGAAGTATGGGAAGAGCTTCGAGAGAAATCACATACTAACATACAGAGTGAAAAAGGCATTCTGAAACGACAGATACGCTCTATTCAAACAGAAGGTCATTTTTGGAGATATTAAAGAGAATGAAGATTTTTAGACGCTTTTAACTATCGTTCTTCAGATAAGGTATATAAAAGAATTTATGCTTTTTTTGCAATAGGAAGAAATATAAATAAATATCATCGTTTTTCTCTGCGCAAAAACTAAAAGAAATTTGAAGGTAAACTACAGGAGAAAACCGCATAGTAAAAAAATGCAAAAAGCAAAATTTCAGCTAAGGGGGTTTTATGCCCAAAAATAGACAGCATAATAGAAAAACAAAATATCCTGACAAAGTCACAAAGCCAAAATGCCTTGTATTTGTCAGGATATTTCTATTTAGTTCTGTAGGAATTAAAATTCAGTATTTCCCGACAGTCCCTTGCTTTTTTTACATAAATGCTCTTGGGGAT
>BNJT01001173.1_pt1 | contig 13254 bp, 27 predicted proteins | sample 8540491 | NCBI WGS metagenome assembly BNJT01 (sample SAMD00202455, study PRJDB9452) | human saliva metagenome | host: Homo sapiens
GGGGATGGGAGGCCTCGTCGTCACTATCGACGAGGCCTGGGCTGGCGCATCCGGTCCCGCGGGACGCGCTGGGTGGGCAGGGATGCCTCGCTCATGTGGGCTCCTGGAGTAGGTGGGCGTTGCCGGTGTTCCCATCTGGGACAGTGCCAAGAAGTGGCCTTGCACGCACTTTTTCTAGGGATAAAAGCGGTGAAATTGGGTGGAGGTCTGAGGAAACAATCTGTGACGTGGCTATGGTGAAGCGGTGCGATGAAGATATTCATCCGGTAATATTGTCTGTGTCACTGGTCAGTATTCAATGGAGTAAACGATGAGCGATCTGTCCTTCGTCGCGGGTGAGTTCCCGAAGCTCGCCGCAACCTCGCGTGAAACCGCGGACGCTGTCCGGTCTGCACGCCCGGAAGGAGGAGCGAGCGCGTTCGCCTCCGCGATGCCCGGCGCTAACCTGGCCTCACCCATGCAGGCGGTTGAAGAGAAAGTTGCCGACCAGTGCATGAAGACCAGCATGAAGCTGGAGGAACACGCTGACGCCCTCGAGGCCGCCGAACGAGACTTCATCGCCGCGGAGGAAGAGAACGGCCAGCTCATCGGCTCGATTATCAATGGCGACGACTGCGGCCACTCCGGTCCAGGGGCGGTGGGATCGATCGTCAGAGCCCGCGACTGGTTCCTCTTCCCTCGCCGATCGGCGGCGGCAATCCGCCTCAGCGCGGCCCGCGTCTTCCCGGTGACCCCGGCAAGCAGAAGGATGGTCACCACGGGGGCGGGGGACTCGTGGCCACCGCCGACCCAACCCCTGGCACCGGTCGGCCGAAGGTTGAGCCCACGCCCTATAACCCCGTCGGTCCGCTCATGCCCGATCCCATCATCACGGGACCGAGGAGGCCTCGCCCTCCCGATACCTGGCATCGAGCTTCCCCAAGGTGCCTCCCATGCCGCTGCCCAAGTTGGGAAATCCGACCCCGGGAGTGGATCCGATCCGGGATTCAATCGCTTTAGCGCAGAACTCGGAGGGCAGTCGTAACAATGAAGTGGTCTGATCTCCTGCAGTGGGAGGGTTCGTCCCTCAGTCAGCAAGCGCAGGCATACGAAAAAGAGCGCGCAGTCTCTCAGGAGTGCGTCTGAGAGTCTTCGATCCAACGTGAACTCCCTGACCGGTCAGGGGCGAACGGTTGATGCGGCCCGGCTCGCGACGTTGAAGCTCTGTGCGGAGGTCGAGCGGCAGGAAGAAAAAGCTCACGGCGCTCGCGAGCGTCCTCAGCGAGGCCTCGGAGGGTGCTGAAACCGTCGGTACGGCGGCCAGGAAGCTCGACGGCACCGCCGCGAACCACTCCATCCACATCGGATCAGATGGATCCGTTCAGTACGTGGGTCCGCACAACGTGTCCCCAGCAGATGCGGTGACGATCAAGAAGAACATGAAGATCGTCTCCGACCAGGTGAGCGCGATCATGAAAAAGGCGACGAGCGTCGTCCAGAACATACAGAGCAAGCTCGCGGCCCTGGGCGGTGGAGCAAGCTCCCTACGCGAATGGGTCGACCAAGGGAACGCGTCGAAGAAGGATCTGAAGCTGCCGCCCGAGGGAGCCTCCGAGAAGGAAGTGGCCAAGTGGTGGTCGTCGCTCGGTGACGCCGAAAAAGCAGCAGATGATCGAGGCTCACCCCAGGAGATCGGTAACCTCAACGGCATCGACGGAACGTCGCGTAACAAGGCGAACCGCATTTACCTGGAGGACGCCACCGAGCGCGAAGAGAATAAGCTCGAGCGTCTCAAAAAGCGTTGCAGCCCGCATCCCTCGCGCCGCGAACGCCAGGAGCTGGAGCTCGTCGAAGAGCGTGTGAAGGCGCTCCATAATGTCAAGCGCACGATCGATCGCGAGGCGTCCTGGCCGAATGGAGACGGAATACAACGCCAGCTTCTCAGTCTGGACACCTCGGGCAAGCACGTCACCGCAGCTGTCGCCCAGGGCAACGTTGACACAGCCGCTCACGTCGGTGTAGTCGTTCCTGGCCTCTATTCCAACGTCGCTGAGAACTTGGACGACTATGACGTGCGTGCGCGCACCATGCTGCGGAATGTTCAGAAACACGCTCCGGGCGAGGGGTTGCGATCGTTTTCTTCACCTCGGTTACGAGGCGCCCCAGAACCTTGCAGAGGTAGCGGACATCGGCTACGCCCGGAGGGGTGCGGACAAGCTGTCCGGATTCCTGAACGGCCTGGACGCGTCGCGCGAAGCCGGCCCGGCGGGCGATGCGCACATCAGTGTCGCTAAACCACTCCTTCGGGTCGACGACCGTCCGCATCGCGCTCACCAAGGTCAATTCCGGCGTCGTGGATGACCTCATCCAGTTCGGCTCTCCGGGTTCGGGCGTCCAGGATGTCTCCGAGTTCAGGCTCGAGAAGGGGCATGCCTGGGTGAGCGCCACGGACTACAAGCAGGACATGGTCCAGGGCATAGGAGATGACGGCCGATTCGGAAAGAATCCCGCCAAGATGCCGGGCTACAACCACCTGTCCGGCGATGTTGGTGACAAGATCGACGAGTCGCAGCCCCTATGCGTTCCAGAAGCACAACGGATATTTCAATAAGGACAGTCAGGCACTCGACGATATCTCTAGGGTCATCGCGGGTCGTGGTAAGAGGTGAGGCGCCCGCTCGTCGGAGCACTCGCGGTTGTTCTAGCAGTGGTGTGCGCCGCGTGCGTACCGTTCGGAGGAGGAAAAGGAATGAACCCGGAACAGAAGGAAAACTTGGAACGCGCCGCGTCTCTTGAACCTATTGAGGCGTTCAAGCGAGACGTGGGTAAGCGATCATTCGTGCGCGCGACACGCTGATGACGCGTGAAAACTACAGGAGCTATAGCAGCAACGATTACATCTATCGTGTCGATGTTGGTGATCAGGTTCTGTTCTCGATGGTGTCGCGTACGTACAATTTCGAAGAGCGCGATCCTTCCCGGGTGCGCGCAGCGTTTGACGCCGAGCTGAAGCCCCTCGGTTTCGATTTCCGTGAACACGTCTATGAGGACGATGGCCGTGGCAGTGACACGGTCCTCGCCTGGACGAGTGAACGATACGGAGCGACCGTACACATCATGGTGTCGGGTATTGGGTTGACAATGATGGACTATTACACGGGTGATCTGCGCAGCGACGGAACGTCCGCTAATCCCCAGGAACTGGCGGACATTCCGGGACGCGTGCCGGACTGGTTCGCCGACGTTGCCGCCGGCACGGAGGTCTGACGGTAGCCATCTCGACTCGCCGATAGACAACGAAGAGGGGCGGCGCTCAATCGAGCGCCGCCCCCTCGCAACCCGCGTGAGCGGGCAGCGTCAGACATCAGCCGTTCAGGGCGTCGGACACGACCCTGCTTGGCGGCCTCCTGGACCTGCGCCAGGTGCTCCAGCACCCTGCAGAGGACTCGCCGTAGATCTTGTAGACGTCCTCGGTGCCTGACGGGCGCGCGGCGAACCACGCGGACTCGGTCGTCACCTTCAGGCCGCCGATGGGCGCGTCGTTGCCGGGCGCGCGCACCAGCTTCGCGACGATCGGGTCGTCAGCCAGCTCGGTCGCGGTCACGTCGTCCGCGGACGGGGCGGCGAGCTTCGCCTTCTCCTCGCGGGAGGCGGCAGCGTCGATGCGGGCGTAGGCGGAGGCGCCGAAACGCTCGACCTGCTCCTCGTGCAGCTGGGAGGGGTCTTGCCGGTCACGGCCAGGATCTCCGAGGCGAGCAGCGCCAGGATGATGCCGTCCTTGTCGGTCGACCACACGGTGCCGTCCTTGCGCAGGGAACGAGGGCTCGCGCTCTCCTCGCCGCCGAAACCGACGGTGCCGGACAGCAGGCCGGGCACGAAGTACTTGAAGCCGACGGGCACCTCGATGAGGTCGCGGCCCGCATGGAGGCCACGACGCGGTCGATGAGCGCGGAGGACACGAGGGTCTTGCCCACGGCCGCGTCGGCGTTCCAGCCGGGGCGGTGCGTGAACAGGTACTCGATGGCGACGGCCAGGGAAGTGGTTCGGGTTCATGCAGGCCGTCGGGGTGACGATGCCGTGGCGGTCCGAGTCCGCGTCGTTGCCGGTCGCGATGTCGTAGGGGGTGTTGCCCTCGGCGTCGGGGGTCATGGCCTCGCGCAGGGACGCCATCGCGTAGGGCGAGGAGCAGTCCATGCGGATCTTGCCGTCCCAGTCCAGGGTCATGAACGGCCACGCCGGATCGACCTCGGGGTTGACGACGGTCAGGTCGAGGCCGTAGTGCTCGCCGATGGCCGCCCAGTAGTCGATGGACGCGCCGCCGAGCGGGTCGGCGCCGATGCGCACGCCCGCGTTGCGGATGGCCTCGATGTCGATGACCTGATCCAGCTGCGAGACGTAGTAGTCCAGGTAGTCGAAGGGCTTGATGTTCGGGTCGTGCAGCAGGGTCCGAACCGGTGACGCGAGGGAACGTTCTTCCATTCGCCCGAGTCGAGGAGCTCGTTGGCACGCGCCGCGATCCAACCGGTCGCGTCGGTGTCGGCGGGGCCGCCGTGAGGCGGGTTGTACCCGAAGCCGCCGTCGCGCGGGGTTGTGGCTGGGGGTGACGACGATGCCGTCAGCCAGGCCGTCGCCCTCGGTGCGCAGGTTAGCCGGGGCGCCGTTTGCGCCGAGGATGGCGACGGACACGGCGGGTGGGCGTGCAGGAGCCGCGCGAGGTCGATCCGCGTGTCGATGCCTAGGCGGCCGCGAGGACCTCCAGGGCGGTGCGCCACGCGGGCTCGCTCAGGGCGTGGGTGTCGCGGCCGATGAACAGCGGACCGTTGAAGCCCTGGGAGGCGCGGTATTCGATGATCGCAGCGGTGATGGCGATGATGTGCGCCTCGTTGAACTTGGAGTCCAGCGAGGAGCCGCGGTGACCCGAGGTGCCGAACGCGACGCGCTGTCCGACGTCGGTCGGGTCGGGGATGATGTCGTAGTAGGCGGAGATGACATCGTCGACGTTGATGAGTCTTCTGGAAGGGCACGTGTGCCAGCTCGTTCATGCATAGGGACAGTGTTGCACGTTACGCCCGCTTGTGGGTAATACCGTCCCACGGCGTGGACTAATGCCTTATTTTCTCTTGTTCGAGGCCTTGGCTGGCCGTCTGGAAAAGGCCAGGTGAGAGCGCGCTGCGCGCCCGGCCCTCGTCCGTGGGGCAGAGGGGTGTATGCGCGTATTCCCAAAATTGGCACCGAGCGACTATCCTATGAGATGTCGGTCACCGCAGACCGTGACTGTGTTGTCAGGAGGAACATCGTGGGATGGTTTGATTCCATCGAACATAACCGTTGGCTGAGTGGCCACATGCAGGCGCTCATTGAAGAGGCAGAAGGCGCGATCGTCGCGACTGGTTTCGCGCATCTCGACGCCGATGGAAAGCCCGACCCGACCCGATCGATCGACCTGGCCGTCACTGGTCGCATGGCCTACGTGTTCTCGCTCGGTGCGCTCATGGGCCTGCCCGGCACGCGCCGCTACGCCGACCACGCCGTCAAGGCGCTCACCAACTACTTCACGGACCCCCGTCAACGGCGGTATGTGGTTCGCGATCAAGCCCGAACCTGACACGGACGGTCGAGGGCGTGCCGTGGGACGAGGATGCGCGTCAAGTCGCAGTACCACACGGTGTACGCGCTGCTGGGCGTCGCCGCCGCGACGGTCGCAAACCGCCCCGGAGCCCACGAGCTGCTCAACCGCATGCTCGAGGAGCAGAAAAGGAGCTGTGGGCCGACGACTACGGCCTCGTGTGGGATCAATACGACGAGGGCGTTCAACGAGCCCGTCCCCGTCCACACCCTCGGCACCCCTCATCCACACGATCGAGGCCTACATGGCCGCGGCCGAGGCCACGACCGAGCCCGAGTGGCTTGACCGCGCCGAGAAGATGACGGCCTTCGCCTACAAGATCGCTTCCAAGAACGGCTGGCGCATCCCCGAGTTCTTCGACGAGAACTGGGAGCCCAGCCCCGAGGCGGGCAAGCTCCTCAACGACGGACGCCGCTACTACGAGGGCTACGTGACCGGCCACTCCATGCAGCTCGGCCGCTTCGCGCTGCAGGTGCGCGCGGGCCTGCGCTCGATGGGCTGGACCGTGCCCGACTACCTCCTCGAGATGGGAACCGAACTCTTCGAGCGCGCCCGCGTCGACGGCTGGCGTCGCACCGACGGCAACCCCGGCTTCTCCACCGGCGTCAACGACGAGGGCGAGCCCGTGCCCGGGGAAGACGAGCATCAGCAGTGGGTCGTCTGCGAGGGCGTGTGTGCCACCGTCGCCGTGCGCCGCGCCATGCTGGACGACGGCGCCCGGGTCTCCGACGTCGAGCACTTCGAGCACTGCTACCGCTCCTTCGTCGACTACATCCACGACTACCTCATCAGCCAGCCCGGCCGATGGGTGCGCCGCCTCGGCCCGCGCAACGAGAACGTCCAGCCCGCCAGGTCCTCGCGCTGGGACGTCTACCACGCCGTCCAGGCGACGCTCGCGATCCGCCTGCCGCTGTGGCCGCCGACGGCCCCCGCAATCTCGCGCGGCCTCCTCGATCGCCCTGAGGAACCGGCCCCGACAAGAAGTCCTGGAACTTCTTCCGGGCTGCGCGGGCTGACGCGCCAGATGTCTGATGGGCTCCGGGCCCGGTGATGCGAGGGTCGCATCCCGGGCCTGGTCCTGCAGGATGTTCCGCGTCTGGAGGGCTGTCTGAGTGGCCGAAAGAGACGGTCTTGAAAAACCGTTGTGTCAGCAATGGCACCGGGGTTCGAATCCTCGCCCTCCGCCGAGCTGAGCCGCCCACGGGCGTCGCTGTGGGCGCACGTTCGCGCTCGCGGCGAAAATGCCCTAAAGTAGTCGGCACTGGAGACGTCGCATAGTCCGGTCGGAGTGCGCCTCCCTGCTAAGGAGGTAGGGGTGCATAGCCCCTCGCGGGTTCAAATCCCGCCGTCTCCGCGCATAACCCCCGCGCTTCCCTCGAAGCGCGGGGTTTCGTATTCTCTGGCCCAGTGGGCGGGAGCTATCCGGTGTTGCTGCAGTTTATTTGCTAGTTGGTTTGGAAAGTGTGTCGTGCGTGGACCGCAGCGCGCCCTGGGAATACTGAGTAATTATACAAACGGCAGTATCTAAGTGTGATGCGTCACTAAATCCTGAGGTTGGTTGTCGTCCAATCCCTATTGCAGTGGTCATAATTTGATGATGCAGACAATGGCATGCTGATAATTGTTGAAAAATCTATTGGTGTCGCTCAGAAGTGCGTGCTGACCAAGGGTTCAGAGAAGTTGTTACATTGCCGTTATGCCCGAAATGTCAACGAAATACACCGTTGTAGTTGTGGCTCAGGCGATAGTTGTTAGGCATGGTGGTGCACTCTGCTCCTTCACTAGGCTGGGATCCAAGTCCTGTCCACATTTCAATAATAGAAGGAGAAGTCGATGTCTCGACTGCGTCCGTTCCGCGCCCGTGTGGGCGTTGCGGGTGCTGCCAGTCTGGCCGCTCTCTCGCTTCTCGTCACGTCGCTGACACCCCTCGCTATGCGAGCCAGCGCCGCTGACGAAAGCACGCAATCGCCCGACGTAGCATCCTCCCAGGAAGCTGCCACGGCCTCGTCCAACTCTGAGGCCGTAGACGCGCCTGCCGCCGAGGCCGGGGTTGAAGCCCCGCCGCCGCTGAGGATGGCGCCGAGGCTCCCGCCGCCGAGGTTGCCCCCGAGGATCAGCCCCGCACGCGCCGCGCCCGCGCAGTCGCGGATGACTCCGCGACCCTCGCTCTCAACGTCGTCAACGACGCAGAAACCCTGCGTAGCCACGACGAGCAGATCACGACGATCAACTTCTCCTGCTCCTCGGTGACCACCCCCTGTAAGGGAGCCGTCATCGAGCTGGCGTTGCCCGGCCCCATCACGCCGGACGGCCTCAAGCTCGCCGAGCGCGGCTACAACGTCGTCCCTGTCACCGGTGACAGCGTCGCCAGGACGGCGCAATATGTTGACAAGCCCGAGGATGGATCGCGCGTCCAGCGTTACCGCTTCACGCTGAAGGACCCGCTGCCCGCCGGCACGTCCGACCGTATCCAGGTCACCTGGAACTACAGCTACTACGACGCGCCGAACAACTCGACGACCACCCAGAAGGTGACCTTCAGCGCGCAGAACGCTGAGAAGCTCGAGAACGAGCTCACCACCACCTGGACCGCCGATACCGACATCGCGATCGAGAAGAGCGGCCCCACCAACAAGGCGAACTACCCCGCCGTTGGTGGTGAGACGACCTACAAGCTGCGCTACGGCTATCAGCAGATCGACCAGGACAACCCCAACAAGGTCGGTATCCGATGGAACGGCTCCGCGATGAAGTCCGGCAGCCTGAACGGCCTCGGCTTCGTGGGTGTCCAGAACATCAAGGTCGTGGACCCGCTGCCCGCCAAGGCTGTTTTCGTCACGGCCTCCGACGGTGGCGTCTACGACCCGGCGACCCACACCGTCACGTGGTCCTACGATCGCTGGTTCTGGCAGAACCCGATCGAGTCGACCGTCACCGTGAAGTACCCCGAGGGTACGGTCACGCTCGATGACACGGTCACCAACAAGGCGACCATCAGCGCCGAGGTCATGAACGACCCGACGAAGACCCTGACGAAGAGCTCTGAAATCACGCACGGCTTCGCCGAGCGTAAGGTCGGTGGCCGTATTGCTAAGTCCGGCAACGACTACCAGTACCAGGTTCGCAACGTGAGGACCCCTTGGCGTTTCTCCGCCAACAACACCGGTAACACGACGCTGCACATGCACTGGGACGATACTCTGCCCTGCACCTGGTCTTCCCAGGATGCTAAGGCCGCCGGCGCATCCTGCGATACCCCCACGTTCGTCGGCCCCTACCAGTTCAACATTCTCGGCAAGTCCGGCTACGAGGAAAATGGCGGCTGGACCTTCGAGTACTGGACCAACAAGGGCAACCACGAGACCGTCAACTACACGAAGACGACCGGCCTGACCCTGCCCGAGGGCGAGTGGATCACCCGCTTCACGATCGATACCGACGTGGCACCCCAGACCAACGCGACGATCTTCTTCTACGGCACTGATCAACCCCCGCTCTGCCGACGAAGGAGCCCGAGGACTTTGCCTCGCACTACAACCCTGTGTACCCTCCGGAGAAGTACTACAGCTACGTGGCCTCCCCGGATTACGTGCGCTTCCAGAACTGCGCCAGCGGTACTCTGACTGATAAGGACACCGGCACCGTCGTCGCGCTCGAGACGACGAGGTCTGCTCCTGGATGCGCGTGCGCGACGAGTTCCCCAGCGTCCAGGCCTACAAGGTCCGTGCGCACCAACCCCGTGGTCGTGGGTAAGCCCGCACTCCTTCTTCATCAACGGCACCGCTAAGGCGAAGTCCGAGGGTGGCACGCCCACGCCGTTCACCATCGTTGACCTCCTCCCCGAGGGCTTCGACGTCGACGACGCTTCGGGGATCGTTCCCCGAGAAGCGCTCGACGCTGAAGAACCCCGACGGCACCCCCTACGACCTGAGCAAGGTCACGGTCGAGGTCGAGAAGAACTTCAACAACACCGGCCGCACCCTGATTCGTTGGAACGTGCCCGGATCCGGTCGAGGCAGCCTGTACTCGACCTTCGACGTCAACGTTCTCGCCACGGCACCCGGCTGGTAAGAACACGAACGACGCCATGGCCTTCATGCCCGGCGACGGCGCGAAGGCGACCGCCGAGGATAAGAGCCAGCGCAACTGAACTACTGCATCGGTAGCCGCGCGGTCGACACCTTCGACGTGAACAAGAACGGCTCGACCACCGACTACGTGTGTAACGCCGCAGTCAACTTCAACGTGGCCACGACCCCTCGATGGCAGTCGCGAAGGAAGTCAAGGGCAACAAGAACCCCGACTTCGTTCCCGCCGGTGAGGTCGCCGAGATCGACCCGGGTGCCGACGGCGCCTACCGTTTCACGATCTCCAACGCGGGTAACACTCCCGCTGACCAAGGTCGTGGCCTACGACATCCTGCCCTACGTGGGTGACGTGGGCGTCGGCCCCGCCTCCTCGCAGGCTCGTGACTCTCGTTGGAAGCCGAACCTGAACTCCACGGCGTGGGCGTTCGAGTCGGTGAAGGAGAAGCCGGGTCGCGATCCCGAGGTCACGGCTGTTCCGGCCTCGGACATCACGGTCCAGTACTCGACGGTTCCCAACCCCTGCCGCGGCGAGGTCCTCTCCGCGGGTGGCGCCATGAATGACGCCCCCGGCTGGTTGTACCCCTGAACGCGTGGGGCGACGCTCCCGCCGACCTGACGACGATCACCGGCTTCCGCCTGGGTGATGAACCGCGACATCGAGCCGGGCGAGAAGATCCGCTTCGTCGCGACCATGACCTCCCGGTCAACGCCAATCTCATCGCCTGGAACTCCGTGGCCATGTCCGGCGGCTCCATGCTGAACGGTAAAGGTGTCCTACCTGCTGCCCAACGAGGCTCCCAAGGTTGGCATCAACGTCTCCTCCGACGTCGAGCTGAAGAAGACGGTTGCTCGGGCGAAGATGAACGGTGACGAGCCGGTTCGTGACGCCAACGGTGTCATCGAGACGGTTGAGTCCGATGATGTCGTCATGCCGGGTGACTACATGCTGTACAAGGTGAATCTGAAGGCCAAGGGTCCGGCGGTTGCCCTCGGGCATGAATGTTGCTGACGCTCTGCCTTCTGGTGTGGAGTACGTGTCCTCCGAGACGCGTGTCTGCCAGGATGGTGCGACGAACCCGTGCACGGGCCCGGTGTATGCGACCGCTTCCTACGATGCGGCGGCCGGTACCTGGAGTGCGATGGAGTCGGTATTCTCGACACCAACCTCAACGTTGGTGGTACCGAGACGCTGTACGTCCTCGTGAAGGTCAAGCCCGCGACTGAGGGTTCGACCATCACGAACACGGCGACGCTGGGTAAGTTCGATCAGATCGACTCCAACCCGGATAACAACAAGGACAGCGCGACCTTCAAGGTGGGCGGCTCCATTTCGGGAACCATCTACAACGATAAGGACGCGACCTGGTTCAACGATTCGCCCGTCCTCGATAGTCCTTTCGAGGGTGTGACGGTTCGTCTGTTGGATGCTGATGGCAACCCGGTGAAGGATTCGTCCGGTGCCGACATCACCACGAAGACCGATGCTGACGGTAGTACTCCTTTACCCGTCTGCCCCTGGGCTCGTACAAGGTGGAGTCGTTCCGGGTGAGGTGAAGGTTGACGGCACGGACGTGAACCTGTCCGACTACAAGCAGACCTACGGCTACGGCTCGTCGACCAAGCGCAGCGAGGCTACAGCAGGGCAAGCTTGTGACGCCGACCGCGATCGAGCTGACCGCTGCTGCCCCCAATGCCTCGAGATTGACTTCGCGTTCGTGAAGCCCGCTTCGGTGGGTAACTTCGTGGTTCGACGCCAACAGGACGGCATCCAGGATGCGGATGAGGTCGGCGTTGCTTAAGCGTCACCGTCACACCCTGACCGACGCCGTCGGCAACCCGGTCATCGACCTCGACGGCAACCCCGTCAGAGCCGGTGACCACGGACGCGAACGGCAAGTACGAGTTCACCAACCTGATGCCGAACGTCGAGCGGATCGTCGCGAACCCGGGCGAGCAGAACTACAAGGTCACCTTCACTCCTCCCGCCGGCTACTCCGCGACCAAGTCCTACGCGGCTGCGGATGGTGAGAAGGACTCCAACGGCGCCGGAGCGACGTGACGCTCACCGAGGGGCAGAACGATGAGACCGTCGACTTTCGGCCTCGTCGCCGATGGCACGATTGGTGACACCTGTTCTGGGATGTTGACAACAACGGTGGTTCTGCGCCTTCGGGTGCGGACAAGCCGCTGGCTGACGTGACCGTCAAGCTGACCTACACGACCCCCGCGGGCGTGGAGAAGACGCTGACCACGGTCACGGATGAGAACGGTAAGTACTCGTTCAAGGATCTGGCTCCCGGCGATTACGTTGTGACTGTTGACAAGGCCTCCCTTGCCACCGTGTGCCCCGAGTGCACCGCTCAGACCCACGCCCGTCGGGCGACCTGACGGCCTCGGAGGCCAGGAGCTCTCATGACCTCCAAGGTGACGCTGGAGCGGGTGCGATGACGAACAACGACCAGGACTGGGCATTCACCGGCGTCGCCAACACGGCGATCGTCAAGGCGATTGCGGATCCGGCCGAGGTTCCGGCGGGTGGCTTCACCCGGCACGTCCGTCACCTACACGCTGACCGTCACGAACGAGGGCCCGGAGCCCCGCGACCGGCGTCATCGCGCAGGATAGCTCCCGTCGGGTGTGACCTTCGTGTCCGCCGAGGGTGATGGCACTCTACGATGCCGCCTCCGGCAAGTGGGACCTGAGCACTGAGGTGATCGAGAAGGGTGCGACGCGCACTCTGCGTATCACCGTCACGATTGATGCTTCTGCTGCTGGTTCGGTTGTGACCAACACGGCCACGATCGAGAAGCAGGGATCAGATCGGCGACAAGAAGCCGGACAACACCTCGTCCGTGCCGCTGACCGTACTACTGACGATCGCTGGCAAGCTGTACAACGATGCGGACGCGTCGTTCAGCTCTGATAACGGCGAAAACCCCTACTCGGGTGTTACCGTTGCGCTCCTCAAGAAGGACGGCACCCCGTCCTCGACAAGGACGGCAACCCGATGACGACCGTGACGGATGCGCAGGGGTAAGTACTCCTTCGTGGGTCTGCCGCTGGGCGAGTACAAGGTCAGCGTCGTTGATCCGACGTCCGGTCCTCTGGCGGGCACCAAGCCCACCGAGGCCTACACCGGCCGCTACAAGACGACCGCGGATGTGACCATCGCTGAGGCGACCGGTTCGGTCATCGACGTGAACTTCGGTTTCGTCAAGCCTGCCTCTGTTGGTGACTACACCTGGATGGACGTCAGCCGTGACGGCCTCCGGACGCCGACGAGCCCGCCCTGCCGGGCGTGACGGTGACCCTGACCCGCGCCGACGGTTCTGCTGTGATGGATGCGTCGGGTAACCCGGTCGCTGCTGTCACGACGGATGCGAACGGTAAGTACGTGTTCGAGAACCTGCTGCCCGGTGACTACAGGGGTGTCCTTCCAGGCGCCCGCTGGCTGACGAGGCAACGACCTCGGAGGCTGGAGATGACCGCGCTGCGGACTCCAACGGAGCTTCGGCTTCGGTCACCCTGGCTCGGGGACAGACGGATAGCAATACGTAACTC
>BNJT01002038.1_pt1 | contig 13245 bp, 15 predicted proteins | sample 8540491 | NCBI WGS metagenome assembly BNJT01 (sample SAMD00202455, study PRJDB9452) | human saliva metagenome | host: Homo sapiens
ATAGTAGATTGAAATAAGATATGAACAAATCGATTAGGGAAAGTCAAACTAATTTCTAGAAATATTTTTAGCAGTCGTAGCGTCCCACTCTAGATTCAATACACTATATAAACACGCTTCCTATTTTGCAGCAGAAGAATAAAAAAGCGAACAAAACAGAATTCTGAATTCCAGAAAACTCGTTTTGTTCACTTTTTTCATTATAGACTAAACTTTCTGTACAATCTCTCGTCTTTAGTTAGTCACAATCTACCACACTGAATAGGGAAATTGGTTTCTGAATGCAATCACTGAGTTCAATTTTTTTATTGTTGGAGAAATTAATTTTTGACTATCTCTCTTACGACGCATTTGAACTGTACCAAGCAAACCTAGAATAGTTGCTCCTCCTAGAAGAGAGAAGCTCATACTGCTTTCTTCTCCTGTTTGTGGTAATTCTTTTGTTAAACGATTGGTATTCGTTACTCCACCAGCATTTTGTCCTGAAGGCAAAAATTCTAAAGTACTTGGATTCGGAGTACCATTTCCGTGATTGCTACCAATACCTGTATCTCGTTTAGAAATTGTTGCTCCACTTGTGCCGGTCGCTCCTGTTTTACCTGTTGAACCTGTGGCACCGGTTGTGCCTGTCGCTCCTGTAGATCCAGTTGCGCCGGTTGAACCTGTAGCACCTGTTGAGCCGGTTGCACCTGTAGTACCTGTCGCGCCGGTTGTGCCTGTTGCACCGGTTGAACCTGTTGCACCTGTTGTGCCGGTTGCACCTGTAGTACCTGTTGCACCTGTTGCGCCGGTGGCGCCGGTAGCATCGGTTGAACCCTATGACGCCGGTTGTGCCTGTTGCACCAGTTGTGCCGGTAGCGCCTGTAGAGCCCTGTTGCACCTGTTGTGCCGGTGGCTCCTGCAGATCCAGTTGCGCCGGTTGTGCCGGTTGCACCGGTTGCACCTGTTGAGCCGGTTGCACCTGTAGTACCTGTTGCACCTGTTGTGCCGGTTGTGCCTGTAGCACCTGTTGCACCTGTTGAGCCGGTAGCACCTGTAGTACCAGTTGAGCCGGTTGAGCCAGTTGCTCCTGTCGCGCCGGTTGTGCCTGTCGCGCCGGTCGCGCCGGTTGTGCCTGTAGCGCCGGTTGTGCCTGTCGCTCCTGTAGATCCAGTTGCTCCGGTGGCGCCGGTTGAACCTGTAGCACCTGTTGAACCTGTTGAGCCGGTAGCACCTGTAGTACCTGTAGCACCAGTTGAGCCAGTTGCACCTGTGGCGCCGGTTGTGCCTGTCGCGCCGGTTGTGCCTGTAGCGCCGGTTGCGCCAGTTGCACCGGTTGAACCTGTGGCACCGGTTGTGCCCGTTACGCCGGTTGTGCCGGTTGTGCCTGTCGCTCCTGTAGCACCTGTTGAACCTGTGGCGCCGGTTGCGCCGGTGGAGCCGGTTGTGCCTGTGGCTCCTGTAGATCCCTGTTGCGCCGGTGGCGCCGGTTGAACCTGTGACGCCGGTTGTGCCTGTTGCACCCGTTGAACCTGTAGCTCCCGTTGAACCTGTAGCTCCACTTGTGCCGGTTGCACCGGTCGCGCCAGTTGCACCGGTTGTGCCGGTAGCACCTGTTGTGCCGGTAGCACCTGTTGTGCCAGTTGCACCGGTTGTGCCTGTCGCTCCTGTAGATCCAGTTGCTCCGGTTGCGCCGGTAGCACCTGTTGTGCCAGTTGCGCCGGTTGTGCCTGTCGCGCCGGTTGTGCCAGTTGCGCCGGTTACGCCGGTAGCACCTGTTGTGCCAGTTGCACCGGTTGTGCCTGTCGCTCCTGTAGATCCAGTTGCTCCGGTTGCGCCGGTAGCACCTGTTGTGCCAGTTGCGCCGGTTGTGCCTGTCGCGCCGGTTGTGCCAGTTGCGCCGGTTACGCCGGTTGTGCCTGTTGCACCCGTTGAACCTGTAGCACCAGTTGTGCCCGTTGAGCCTATGGCACCGGTTGTGCCAGTTGCGCCGGTTACGCCGGTTGTGCCTGTAGCACCGGTTGAACCTGTAGCACCAGTTGTGCCCGTTGAGCCTATGGCACCGGTTGTGCCACTTGCACCGGTTGTGCCTGTCGCTCCTGTAGATCCAGTTGCTCCGGTGGCGCCGGTTGAACCTGTTGAACCTGTTGAGCCGGTAGCACCTGTAGTACCTGTTGAACCAGTTGAGCCAGTTGCACCCTGTGGCGCCGGTTGTGCCTGTAGCGCCGGTTGTGCCTGTCGCTCCTGTAGATCCAGTTGCTCCGGTGGCGCCGCTGAACCTGTAGCACCTGTTGAACCTGTTGAGCCGGTAGCACCTGTAGTACCTGTAGCACCAGTTGAGCCAGTTGCACCTGTGGCGCCGGTTGTGCCTGTAGCGCCGGTTGTGCCTGTAGCGCCGGTTGCGCCAGTTGCACCGGTTGAACCTGTGGCACCGGTTGTGCCCGTTACGCCGGTTGTGCCGGTTGTGCCTGTCGCTCCTGTAGCACCTGTTGAACCTGTGGCGCCGGTTGCGCCGGTGGAGCCGGTTGTGCCTGTGGCTCCTGTAGATCCCGTTGCGCCGGTGGCGCCGGTTGAACCTGTGACGCCGGTTGTGCCTGTAGCACCGGTTGAACCTGTAGCACCAGTTGTGCCGTTGAGCCTATGGCACCGGTTGTGCCAGTTGCGCCGGTTACGCCGGTTGTGCCTGTAGCACCGGTTGAACCTGTAGCACCTGTTGTGCCCGTTGAGCCTATGGCACCGGTTGTGCCACTTGCACCGGTTGTGCCTGTCGCTCCTGTAGATCCAGTTGCTCCGGTGGCGCCGGTTGAACCTGTTGAACCTGTTGAACCTGTTGAGCCGGTAGCACCTGTAGTACCTGCTGGAACCAGTTGAGCCAGTTGCACCTGTGGCGCCGGTTGTGCCTGTAGCGCCGGTTGTGCCTGTCGCTCCTGTAGATCCAGTTGCTCCGGTGGCGCCGGTTGAACCTGTAGCACCTGTTGAACCTGTTGAGCCGGTAGCACCTGTAGTACCTGTAGCACCAGTTGAGCCAGTTGCACCTGTGGCGCCGGTTGTGCCTGTAGCGCCGGTTGTGCCTGTAGCGCCGGTTGCGCCAGTTGCACCGGTTGAACCTGTGGCACCGGTTGTGCCCGTTACGCCGGTTGTGCCGGTTGTGCCTGTCGCTCCTGTAGCACCTGTTGAACCTGTGGCGCCGGTTGCGCCGGTGGAGCCGGTTGTGCCTGTGGCTCCTGTAGATCCCGTTGCGCCGGTGGCGCCGGTTGAACCTGTGACGCCGGTTGTGCCTGTTGCACCCGTTGAACCTGTAGCTCCACTTGTGCCGGTTGTGCCTGTCGCTCCTGTAGATCCAGTTGCGCCGGTGGCGCCGGTTGTGCCTGTCGCGCCGGTTGTGCCAGTTGCGCCGGTGGCGCCGGTAGAGCCCGTTGAGCCGGTTGCACCCGTTGAACCTGTTGCACCGGTTGTGCCGGTTGCACCGGTCGCGCCAGTTGCTCCGGTTGTGCCGGTAGCACCTGTTGTGCCGGTAGCACCTGTTGTGCCAGTTGCACCGGTTGTGCCTGTCGCTCCTGTAGATCCAGTTGCTCCGGTGGCGCCGGTAGCACCTGTTGTGCCAGTTGCGCCGGTTGTGCCTGTCGCGCCGGTTGTGCCAGTTGCGCCGGTTACGCCGGTTGTGCCTGTAGCACCGGTTGAACCTGTAACACCTGTTGTGCCCGTTGAGCCTATGGCACCGGTTGTGCCAGTTGCGCCGGTTACGCCGGTTGTGCCTGTAGCACCGGTTGAACCTGTAGCACCAGTTGTGCCCGTTGAGCCTATGGCACCGGTTGTGCCACTTGCACCGGTTGTGCCTGTCGCTCCTGTAGATCCAGTTGCTCCGGTGGCGCCGGTTGAACCTGTTGAACCTGTTGAACCTGTTGAGCCGGTAGCACCTGTAGTACCTGTTGAACCAGTTGAGCCAGTTGCACCTGTGGCGCCGGTTGTGCCTGTAGCGCCGGTTGTGCCTGTCGCTCCTGTAGATCCAGTTGCTCCGGTGGCGCCGGTTGAACCTGTAGCACCTGTTGAACCTGTTGAGCCGGTAGCACCTGTAGTACCTGTAGCACCAGTTGAGCCAGTTGCACCCTGTGGCGCCGGTTGTGCCTGTAGCGCCGGTTGTGCCTGTAGCGCCGGTTGCGCCAGTTGCACCGGTTGAACCTGTGGCACCGGTTGTGCCCCGTTACGCCGGTTGTGCCGGTTGTGCCTGTCGCTCCTGTAGCACCTGTTGAACCTGTGGCGCCGGTGGCGCCGGTGGAGCCGGTTGTGCCTGTGGCTCCTGTAGATCCCTGTTGCGCCGGTGGCGCCGGTTGAACCTGTGACGCCGGTTGTGCCTGTTGCACCCGTTGAACCTGTAGCTCCACTTGTGCCGGTTGTGCCTGTGGCACCGGTTGTGCCTGTCGCTCCCTGTAGATCCAGTTGCGCCGGTGGCGCCGGTTGTGCCTGTCGCGCCGGTTGTGCCAGTTGCGCCGGTGGCGCCGGTAGAGCCCGTTGAGCCGGTTGCACCCGTTGAACCTGTTGCACCGGTTGTGCCGGTTGCACCGGTCGCGCCAGTTGCTCCGGTTGTGCCGGTAGCACCTGTTGTGCCGGTAGCACCTGTTGTGCCAGTTGCACGGTTGTGCCTGTCGCTCCTGTAGATCCAGTTGCTCCGGTGGCGCCGGTGGCACCTGTTGTGCCAGTTGCGCCGGTTGTGCCTGTCGCGCCGGTTGTGCCAGTTGCGCCGGTTACGCCGGTTGTGCCACTTGCACCGGTTGAACCTGTAGCACCTGTTGTGCCCGTTGAGCCTATGGCACCGGTTGTGCCAGTTGCGCCGGTTACGCCGGTTGTGCCTGTAGCACCGGTTGAACCTGTAGCACCTGTTGTGCCCGTTGAGCCTATGGCACCGGTTGTGCCACTTGCACCGGTTGTGCCTGTCGCTCCTGTAGATCCAGTTGCTCCGGTGGCGCCGGTTGAACCTGTTGAACCTGTTGAACCTGTTGAACCAGTTGAGCCAGTTGCACCTGTGGCGCCGGTTGTGCCGGTTGCGCCGGTTGTGCCTGTCGCTCCTGTAGATCCAGTTGCTCCGGTGGCGCCGGTTGAACCTGTTGCACCTGTAGTACCTGTAGCACCAGTTGAGCCAGTTGCTCCGGTGGCGCCGGTTGTGCCTGTAGCGCCGGTTGTGCCTGTAGCGCCGGTTGCGCCTGTTGCACCGGTTGAACCTGTGGCACCGGTTGTGCCCGTTACGCCGGTTGTGCCGGTTGTGCCTGTCGCTCCTGTAGCACCTGTTGAACCTGTTGAGCCGGTTGCACCTGTAGCACCAGTTGAGCCGGTAGCTCCTGTAGTGCCTGTAGCACCGGTTGTGCCGGTAGCACCGGTTGTGCCGGTTGCGCCGGTGGCACCTGTTGAGCCGGTTGTGCCCGTTGCTCCTGTCGCGCCGGTTGTGCCGGTTGCGCCAGTTGCTCCTGTGGCGCCAGTTGTGCCTGTGGCGCCGGTTGTGCCCGTTGCGCCGGTTGTGCCTGTGGCTCCGGTAGATCCCGTTGCGCCGGTGGCGCCGGTTGAACCTGTTGCACCTGTAGCACCTGTTGAGCCGGTTGCACCTGTAGTACCTGTAGCACCTGTTGAGCCGGTTGAGCCCGTTGCTCCTGTCGCGCCGGTTGTGCCTGTGGCTCCGGTAGATCCCGTTGTACCGGTGGCGCCTGTAGAGCCCGTTGCTCCTGTGGCGCCGGTCGCGCCGGTTGACCCTGTTGCACCAGCGTCACCTTTATCACCTTTAGGGTCCCTTCGGTACGATAATTTCGCGACCATCTGAAAAAGCTTACTCGAATATCTCCACTTGGAAGAGTTTCAGTATTGGTAATCGTAATAGATTTGCCATCTGCACCATTCTTACCATCGGAAACCTTGATTGGAGCACTCATAGACTCGTTTGTTGTTGGATCCTTGAAGACAATAGTGGTTACCCCATCTTGTGATTTGGTCACTTCTATAATTGGAGTAACACCATCTCGACCATTTTGTCCATCTACACCCTTATCTCCTTTAGGTCCCTTCGGTACGATAATTTCGCGACCATCTGAAAAGCTTACTCGAACGTCTCCACTTGGAAGAGTTTCAGTATTGGTAATCGTAATGGATTTACCATCTGCACCATTCTTACCATCGGAAACCTTGATTGGGGTACTCATAGACTCGTTTGTTGTTGGATCCTTGAAGACAATAGTGGTTACCCCATCTTGTGATTTGGTCACTTCTATAATTGGAGTAACGCCATCTCGACCATTTCGACCGTCGCGACCATCGCGGCCAGCTTGACCATCACGGCCATCACGACCATTTTGCCCATCTACACCTTTTATCTCCCTTATCACCTTTCAGTGAGTTGACGAAGTCTTCTGGGGTTTTGTTTTCATTGCCCGGTTGTTCTTTCCAGAGATCGTAAGCAGACTTACCGTCTTTTCCGGCGGCTCCAGTTTCGCCCTGGTCACCCTTATCACCTTTCAGTGAGTTAACGAAGTCTTCTGGCGTTTTTGTTTTCGTTACCTGGCTGTTCTTTCCAGAGATCGTAAGCGGATTTACCGTCTTTACCGGCGGCACCAGTTTCACCTTTTATCACCTTTCAGTGAGTTGACGAAGTCTTCTGGTGTTTTTGTTTTCATTACCTGGTTGTTCCTTCCAGAGGTCGTAAGCGGACTTACCGTCTTTACCAGCGGCTCCGGTTTCGCCCCTTTTCACCTTTTCAGTGAGTTGACGAAGTCTTCTGGTGTTTTGTTTTTCGTTACCCGGTTGTTCTTTCCAGAGGTCGTAAGCGGATTTACCGTCTTTACCTGCGGATCCGGCTTCACCTTTATCTCCTTTTAGTGAGTTGACGAAGTCTTCTGGTGTTTTTGTTTTTCGTTGCCGGGTTGTTCTTTCCAGAGGTCGTAAGCGGATTTACCGTCTTTACCTGCAGCCCGGTTTCACCTTTATCTCCTTTTTAGTGAGTTGACGAAGTCTTCTGGTGTTTATTTTTCGTTACCCGGTTGTTCTTTCCAGAGGTCGTAGGCAGACTTACCGTCTTTACCTGCGGATCCGGCTTCACCTTTATCTCCTTTTTAGTGAGTTGACGAAGTCTTCTGGTGTTTTGTTTTCGTTGCCTGGTTGTTCTTTCCAGAGGTCGTAAGCGGATTTACCGTCTTTACCAGCTGCGCCAGTGTCTCCCTTATCACCTTTCAGTGAGTTAACGAAGTCTTCTGGTGTTTTGTTTTTCATTGCCTGGTTGTTCTTTCCAGAGGTCGTAGGCGGACTTACCGTCTTTACCTGCGGATCCGGCTTCACCTTTATCTCCTTTTAGTGAGTTGACGAAGTCTTCTGGTGTTTTATTTTCGTTACCCGGTTGTTCTTTCCAGAGGTCGTAAGCGGATTTACCGTCTTTACCTGCAGCTCCGGTTTCACCTTTATCTCCTTTTTAGTGAGTTGACGAAGTCTTCTGGTGTTTTATTTTCGTTACCCGGTTGTTCTTTCCAGAGGTCGTAGGCAGACTTACCGTCTTTACCTGCGGCTCCTGCTTCTCCCTGGTCACCTTTATCACCTTTCAGTGAGTTGACGAAGTCTTCTGGTGTTTTGTTTTCGTTGCCTGGTTGTTCTTTCCAGAGGTCGTAAGCGGATTTACCGTCTTTTCCTGCGGCTCCGGTTTCACCTTTATCACCTTTCAGTGAGTTAACGAAGTCTTCTGGTGTTTTGTTTTCGTTGCCTGGTTGTTCTTTCCAGAGATCGTAGGCGGACTTACCGTCTTTTTCCTGCGGCTCCGGCTGCTCCGGTAGCTCCCGTTGCGCCTGTGGCTCCTGTTGCACCGGTGGCTCCTTTGAGATTACCGGTCTTAGTCCATGTGCCATTTGCTTTCGTGTAAATATCACCGGTAGCTGTGTTGAGGTAGCTATCGCCATTGACTCCTATGGTATTCGCTGGAACTGTGGTACCGTTGTGAACTGACTTGCCGGCTGCTCCGGTAGCTCCCTGTTGCGCCTGTGGCTCCTGTTGCACCGGTGGCTCCTTTGAGATTACCGGTCTTAGTCCATGTACCGTTTGCTTTCGTATAGACATCGCCAGTGGTTGTGTTGAGGTAGCTATCGCCGTTAGCTCCTAGGGTAGGGAGATGGAACTGTGGTACCGTTGTGAACTGACTTGCCAGCTGCTCCGGTAGCTCCCGTTGCGCCTGTGGCTCCTGTTGCACCGGTGGCTCCTTTGAGATTACCGGTCTTAGTCCATGTACCGTTTGCTTTCGTGTAAATATCACCGGTCGCCGTGTTGATGTAGCTATCTCCATTGGCTCCTAGGGTATTCGCTGGGGCGGTTGCACCGCTATGAACTGACTTACCAGCTGCTCCGGTGGCACCAGTTGCGCCTGTAGATCCTGTTGCTCCTGTCGCGCCTTTGAAGTTACCAGTCTTAGTCCATGTACCATTTGCTTTCGTGTAAATATCACCGGTCGCTGTGTTGAGGTAGCTATCTCCATTGGCTCCTAGGGTATTCGCTGGGGCGGTTGTACCGCTATGAACTGACTTACCAGCTGCTCCTGTTGCACCAGTTGCTCCGGTCGCTCCGGTAGTACCAGTTGCGCCTTTGAGGTTCCCAGTCTTAGTCCATGTACCATTTGCTTTCGTGTAAATATCACCGGTCGCTGTGTTGAGGTAGCTATCTCCATTGGCTCCTAGGGTATAAGCTGGGGCGGTTGCACCGCTATGAACTGACTTACCAGCTGCACCGGTGGCACCAGTAGATCCTGTGGCTCCGGTTGCGCCTTTGAGGTTACCGGTCTTAGTCCATGTACCATTTGCTTTCGTGTAAATATCACCGGTAGCTGTGTTGAGGTAGCTATCTCCATTGACACCCTAGGGTATTGGCTGGAACTGTGGTACCGTTGTGAACTGACTTACCGGCTGCTCCGGTAGCTCCCGTTGCGCCTGTGGCTCCTTTGAGGTTACCGGTCTTAGTCCATGTACCATTTTGCTTTCGTGTAGATATCACCGGTAGCTGTGTTGAGGTAGCTATCTCCATTGGCTCCTAGGGTATTCGCTGGAACTGTGGTACCGTTGTGGACTGACTTACCAGCTGCTCCAGTTGCACCAGTTGCGCCGGTTGCGCCTGTGGCTCCTGTTGCTCCGGTGGCACCTTTGAGGTTACCGGTCTTAGTCCATGTACCGTTTGCTTTCGTGTAGATATCACCGGTAGCTGTGTTGAGGTAGCTATCTCCATTGGCTCCTAGGGTATTCGCTGGAACTGTGGTACCGTTGTGGACTGACTTACCAGCTGCACCTGTTGCTCCCTGTTGCACCGGTGGCTCCGGTGGCTCCAGTTGCTCCGGTGGCTCCGGTTGCGCCTTTGAGGTTACCGGTCTTAGTCCATGTACCGTTTGCTTTCGTGTAAATATCACCAGTAGCTGTGTTGAGGTAGCTATCGCCGTTAGCTCCTAGTGTATTGGCTGGCGCTGTAGTACCGTTGTGAACTGACTTACCGGCCGCTCCGGCTGCTCCTGTTGCTCCCTTTGAGGTTGCCTGTCTTAGTCCATGTACCATTTGCTTTCGTGTAAATATCACCGGTAGCTGTGTTGAGATAGCTATCTCCATTGACACCTAGGGTAGGAGATGGGGCGGTAGTACCGTTGTGAACTGACTTGCCGGCTGCACCCGTTGCTCCTGTGGCTCCTGTTGCACCAGTAGCACCTTTGAGATTACCGGTCTTAGTCCATGTTCCATTTGCTTTCGTGTAAACATCACCGGTAGCTGTGTTGAGGTAGCTATCGCCGTTAGCTCCTAGTGTATTGGCTGGCGCTGTGGTACCGTTGTGAACTGACTTACCGGCTGCTCCTGTGGCTCCGGTCGCTCCTGTTGCTCCGGTGGCACCTTTGAGGTTACCGGTCTTAGTCCAAATATTGTTAGTTTTGGTATAAAACATCACCATTATCTAGGTTGAGGTAGGTATCACCGTTGACTCCAAGTCCAACCGCTGGAACTCCTGTTCCTGAACGGAAGGACGTTCCTGCTGCGCCGGTAGCACCAGCCGGACCATTCACTGCTTTCAACACCTTAACCTTGACTTTTACTACGTCCGTTGACTTGTCCGGATAGGTAACGAGGATTTCTGCTGGTTTGATTCCAGCTGTCTGTGTGTTTGGCGCCGTCTTCCAAGTAATGGTCGTGTTGGCTGGCAACACCCTCAATCAGATCCAAGCCATCTGCAGGATCAATGTGTCTCCCAATTCCGCAATCATCATAACATCTCCTTGAGGAGTGTACTTATCAGCCATAGTTAACTTATGATACACGTAAGTAACAGTTAAATTTCCTGTTGAAGATTGACCGCTTGCAGGTGCAGAACCTTTCTTCATCCCAACCAGTACGTAGTCCGGATACTGACTTAAATTCAGAGGAGCTGTTTGGTACTGTGTTCCTGCAACTACTTTCGTCAAAACAGGCTCTTGTCTCGTACCCGGCATTAGGGTTCCCTGCCTCATCTTCATGCCGAACTACGACATTGAACTTCGGAAGAGCAATCGCACTGGCATTCTTTGCAGAAGTAGAAACCGGTGCATCATTTACATATGTCTGTGAATAAACTGGCCTTCCATCCGCACGATGAATGGTAACAGTTTGATTAACGTTTTTGATCAGTTTATTAGTAAAATCTATATCCTTTGCATTCGTCAAAACCGATCTAACAGGAATTGCATAGGCGGATGACAAAATCGCTGTTTATGTAATTAACCTTCCAAACAATTTTTATTAGATGAAATGGATTGAACTTCCAAAAGTCATGACATCATCCGGTGCTGTATAGACTTTATTTTTATTAAGATTACTAAATGTAATTGACGCTCCGTTTAAGACTTCACCCAGTTTATACTGGGATGTTAAAAAATTAACCGACGACCCTTGGGGTAATTCCCAAGTAATAACATCTCCAATTTTTTTATTGGAGAATTACTTCGAAGCTATATTCAAATAGTTATATCCAGAAATCGAACCATCTTTATCGGTATCGAAATATAAATATCCCAGATATCCATGCGCGGACTGAGGAATATATGGATTTGCTTTTCAAAATATTTGTCGTAGTTGTTGCTAATGTCTTGGAAGAAGTGCGAATACTGTTTGTTAGCGTGTAACTTTCACTAGAAAGAGTTGCCCCAACCTGTTTGTTTTCTGTAGAAAATTCGTAAGATATGTTTGAATAGTTTCTTGCCTGTTCATTGAAAGTGACGCGCAAAGTCTGATTAATGGCACCTCTAGTGATATCAGTTTTTGCAACTTTCCCTGGGTGATAACTATCATAATAAGGGTCATCTGTTCTAATAACAGTTGCATTACCAATAACAACATCTTTATACTTAATACTTCCCACTAAGTGCCATACTGAAAGATTATCAAAATAATAATCAATATAGTCACCTGCATTAGGAGTTTCAGTCAACCTTGTCGAGATAGAGAAAGTTTCCTTAAAAGCCTGGTCCGACCAATCTCCTACAGTACTTAGTATGGCCGTTGTGTCATTCCCGACTTCCTTTACAGCCCTTACTCCTCTCTTCTTGCCTGCTGTCGCAACAGCAAAGTCAATAACATTATCCTTGCTTGGGCTGAGGGTGAGGGGTTTTTCTTGCGCACCTTCGATGCGATAGCCTTCTAGCTCTTTGATGGTACTGATGTCTGGTTTGACGGTGATGGTCGCATCCTTGTCCAGTTCATTTTCCTTGGTAACTGGGGTGTAGGATTTCTTTTCACGCCAGACTTCAAGACCAGTCTGCTTGTCTAGGTAGACCACAGTATAATCAATGGCCTTGGCTTGAGTTTCCTCGATTTTTTCCACCGCATCCGCAACTGCACGGATCTTATCCAGTTCTGCCTTCTTTTCTTCTGCGATGCTTGGAGCCGCTTGAGCGGTTAGATCTGGCTTGACTGCTGGATTCTGATCTGTGGCTGGTTTCTCTGCGTTTGTTGCTAGATTGGTTTCTGTTACTCTAGCGATTGACTTTTCGGCTGGGACCGCCTCGGCTGAGCTGGATGCTGGGGTTCCTTCGGCTTTTTCACGCGGTCCTGCTTCGACCACTAGAGCTGGTAGGCCAGGCTTGACGGCTACTTGCAGACCAGCTATGCTGGCTTCAAGCGTGTTGCTACTTTCAGCTAGTTGCGCTTGGAGCTGGGCTACCTCTTCTGCTGATACTGTTTGGCTAGCCAAGGCTACCAAGGCACTTTGTTCCAGTCTTTCTGCCTCCTGACGAAGTTGACGATAGTTGACGACCGCGTCAGCCGGCTGATCAGTCAGATCAAGGTCTTGCTGGAGCAGACTGTGTAGGCGAGCATAAGCCTGCTTCAAGCTCTCCTTGTCCACAGACTGAACCTTTACTGCCGGGGTTCCCTCCTGTCTAGACTCTGTCTGGTCTGCTCTTGTTTCTGTACTCGCAGCCGACCCTGCTGTCGCTTCCGAACTAGCAGAAAAAAAGCCGTTCCAGCACTAGCTGACGGCACCTCTTTATCTTCAGTTAATCCTGTTAGGCTACTTGTGGCTCTAGAGGTACCCCCGATGTTAGCGCTTTCAACACCGGTGACTACTTCACTCACAGCGCTCGCGGAACTCTCTGACGATACCGGGGTAGACTCTTCTACCAAACCGGCAACTTCATCCGCAGATACGAGCTGATCTCCTAGATTTTTGACCAACAAAAAAATTGACCGATCAAAACGGAGGATGCTCCTATTGAAAAATTTCCGGATAGAAAACTTTTGTCTCTTTTTCCCAATGCATGTTGTGCATCTCCTTTTTATTTTATTGCATAGAGCTTGACCTGGCATTAGCCTCTGAAGCCCATCTGCTCACCTCACATTCTATCACAAAAAGATCAACTTGAAAAGTGATAACTAGACCCTTGCAGGATACCTACATGTAACTGTTAACAAAAAAGGCTTGATAAGAAAAATTAAATATCCTAAGCATGTGCGCTAAAGATAGTCTAATCTTCGTATGGTATAATCATTGAATTTTTCGCGAAAAAGTTCTCGACTATTGTAAGCAAACAGGTAGTATAACAAAAGCATTAGACGTTTTTCCAAATCTCACGCAAGAGAATTTATGGCTAGTTAAAAACTAAAAGAGAAGACATAGACTTATATTAAAAGCACCTCAAAAAGATATTACCAAGTTGCAATACTTTTTCATGAAGTTCTTTTTGTCTTGTTCTTGTTTCAATTGACTATAAATTGCACTGATAAAAAAATTTTTATGAAAAACAAAAATCACACT
>BNJT01001823.1_pt1 | contig 13180 bp, 7 predicted proteins | sample 8540491 | NCBI WGS metagenome assembly BNJT01 (sample SAMD00202455, study PRJDB9452) | human saliva metagenome | host: Homo sapiens
GATTGCTGTCTAAATAAAAATCATCTTACTTCCGGATTAATGTGGAAGGGGGAGAAGAAATGGAAAAACCCCTTGGATTTATGAGTAAATCCAGGGGGTTCTACTTTACGCTTACCTACTTGACATTATAAACACAGCTCTAAAACACGAGGACTGGCTGCTAGGACCAGCTCGCCGTTTGGTAAGCATTCAAAACAACACAGCTCTAAAACTCCGACCTCAAACAACTCCTAAACGGCGGGTTTGGTAAGCATTCAAAACAACACAGCTCTAAAACTGTGACTTCATGTTCTCCCGGCTGACCTTTGTTTGGTAAGCATTCAAAACAACACAGCTCTAAAACTCCCACGCGGTCCCAGAAAACAAAGTTGTAGTTTGGTAAGCATTCAAAACAACACAGCTCTAAAACGAAGTATAAGGTCTTACTGGAGGAACCACAGTTTGGTAAGCATTCAAAACAACACAGCTCTAAAACGGGGGTGGGGTGAAAAAAATGAAATTTTTTTGTTTGGTAAGCATTCAAAAACAACACAGCTCTAAAACTGCCATCAGTTCATTCATATACTTCATACAGTTTGGTAAGCATTCAAAAACAACACAGCTCTAAAAACACGTTCAAAGGCGTTGACCAACAGATTGTGGTTTGGTAAGCATTCAAAAACAACACAGCTCTAAAAACCGAATGGAAGTCATGGATGCTTGATGAATGGTTTGGTAAGCATTCAAAAACAACACAGCTCTAAAAACATATTCAAGTATACATATTTATCCACTGACGTTTGGTAAGCATTCAAAAACAACACAGCTCTAAAACTCTTATGGTACGCTCTTTAATAAATGTTTGGTTTGGTAAGCATTCAAAACAACACAGCTCTAAAAACAAGGCTAGACTTAGCATCTCGACTAGCGTTGTTTGGTAAGCATTCAAAACAACACAGCTCTAAAACTGAGCGAGGATGAAGCAAAAGGCCTTACTTGGTTTGGTAAGCATTCAAAACAACACAGCTCTAAAAACACCTCAGCGACTTCACCATAAGTACGAACAGTTTGGTAAGCATTCAAAACAACACAGCTCTAAAAACCCGATGCACTGCCTGGGGCAAGACAGCCGAGTTTGGTAAGCATTCAAAAACAACACAGCTCTAAAACTGCTATGCCTTCTTTCTCATGTTTGGTCCTGTTTGGTAAGCATTCAAAAACAACACAGCTCTAAAAACCTGGGCTCAGAAGTCCGATATATCCATCTAGTTTGGTAAGCATTCAAAACAACACAGCTCTAAAACGCTTATTATGGGATAGATTTTTCAAGGCATAGTTTGGTAAGCATTCAAAAACAACACAGCTCTAAAACTTAGGCTAGTAAATCCTTGACCTACTATAAGTTTGGTAAGCATTCAAAAACAACACAGCTCTAAAACAGAGAATGTCGTAAACATCAGAGTTTACATGTTTGGTAAGCATTCAAAACAACACAGCTCTAAAACGCAACTTGGCAAGTAAGCCTTGGTCTATCCGTTTGGTAAGCATTCAAAACAACACAGCTCTAAAACCGTGGTTGCCTACGGTACTGACACAGCCGAGTTTGGTAAGCATTCAAAACAACACAGCTCTAAAACAGTGCTATCAGGCTCTGAGACTTACGCAAGGTTTGGTAAGCATTCAAAAACAACACAGCTCTAAAACTTGAATTACCATTATGAACGAATACATTTTTGTTTGGTAAGCATTCAAAACAACACAGCTCTAAAAACATCAAGCGACCTAAGCTCTGCGCTAGATCCGTTTGGTAAGCATTCAAAACAACACAGCTCTAAAAACGAAGTATAAGGTCTTACTGGAGGAACCACAGTTTGGTAAGCATTCAAAACAACACAGCTCTAAAACGGGGGTGGGGTGAAAAATGAAATTTTTTTGTTTGGTAAGCATTCAAAACAACACAGCTCTAAAACTGCCATCAGTTCATTCATATACTTCATACAGTTTGGTAAGCATTCAAAAACAACACAGCTCTAAAACACGTTCAAAGGCGTTGACCAACAGATTGTGGTTTGGTAAGCATTCAAAACAACACAGCTCTAAAACTACTCCTTTGTCGCTAGCGTGAAACCATACGTTTGGTAAGCATTCAAAACAACACAGCTCTAAAACTAGCCCACTGCATGGCATCAAAGAGTACAAGTTTGGTAAGCATTCAAAACAACACAGCTCTAAAACTGCTAAAACGATGATCTTGGTCTACCGGCAGTTTGGTAAGCATTCAAAACAACACAGCTCTAAAACAGCCATAGCTACCTCTACCAATTTCTCGACGTTTGGTAAGCATTCAAAACAACACAGCTCTAAAACTTTAGCTTCAGTACTCTTTTCGCTTTCGGTTGTTTGGTAAGCATTCAAAACAACACAGCTCTAAAACGGTACTTTTTAGGCTTATGCTTGCTTACATAGTTTGGTAAGCATTCAAAACAACACAGCTCTAAAAACGTAACGACGCGGAACAGAACTAAATGCTTGGTTTGGTAAGCATTCAAAACAACACAGCTCTAAAAACGTCTTGAACTGCTTCTTTAACAAGCCATTGGTTTGGTAAGCATTCAAAAACAACACAGCTCTAAAACTTAGTGAAGAGATGGAAACAGAATGTCCATGTTTGGTAAGCATTCAAAAACAACACAGCTCTAAAAACGAGATACTATAGCCACGATAAACGAGCGCCGTTTGGTAAGCATTCAAAAACAACACAGCTCTAAAAACCGTTGTGAAACGTGGTAATTGTGAATAGTAGTTTGGTAAGCATTCAAAACAACACAGCTCTAAAACGGTAAATTCAATCGGTTCAATGTTGTTTTTCGTTTGGTAAGCATTCAAAAACAACACAGCTCTAAAACTGGTTGTCAAGTTATTAATGTACTTGATAAGTTTGGTAAGCATTCAAAAACAACACAGCTCTAAAACTATAAAGGAACACCCTGATTTTTTTGTCAAAGTGTTTGGTAAGCATTCAAAACAACACAGCTCTAAAACGTTACGGGTTCCCATGTTTAATCTACCGTTGTTTGGTAAGCATTCAAAACAACACAGCTCTAAAACAATGCTTTTTCGGTTTCTAAGGCATACGCTAGTTTGGTAAGCATTCAAAACAACACAGCTCTAAAACTCCTCGATTGATAACATAAGTATCAACTCCGTTTGGTAAGCATTCAAAACAACACAGCTCTAAAACAGATGTTACGGTTATTGATAAGTAGCTCAAGTTTGGTAAGCATTCAAAACAACACAGCTCTAAAACAGATTATCATATCGTGTTACAATATGTATAGTTTGGTAAGCATTCAAAACAACACAGCTCTAAAACTCTCAGGCGACAAAGATGAATATGGGGTTAGTTTGGTAAGCATTCAAAAACAACACAGCTCTAAAACTACTCATTCTTATCATCCCAAAAAAAATACCAGTTTGGTAAGCATTCAAAACAACACAGCTCTAAAAACAAGGCTGTATAAAGCAATTTAGGAATCATAGTTTGGTAAGCATTCAAAACAACACAGCTCTAAAACACTTCCGGTCTTGGTAAACGTAAGAACTCAGTTTGGTAAGCATTCAAAAACAACACAGCTCTAAAACAAGCTAATCAACAAGTTAACTGAAACCAGGTTTGGTAAGCATTCAAAACAACACAGCTCTAAAACGCTCGGTGGTGGCGGTTGATAACGCCCCTTGTTTGGTAAGCATTCAAAACAACACAGCTCTAAAACATCTATGCAAGCGTATCTAAACACTTGCGCGTTTGGTAAGCATTCAAAACAACACAGCTCTAAAAACCTAGAAACCCTAGAAGACGAAAAGCGAGGGGGTTTGGTAAGCATTCAAAACAACACAGCTCTAAAACTAAGGATAATAACACTTACGCCCTTGGATAGTTTGGTAAGCATTCAAAAACAACACAGCTCTAAAACTGTATACCCCCGATCTTAATCGGATTACATCGTTTGGTAAGCATTCAAAAACAACACAGCTCTAAAACTTGTCGGTTAACTGATTAGTTAACTTTACGGTTTGGTAAGCATTCAAAACAACACAGCTCTAAAACTTAACTAGTTGACTAACTAACCAATCTTAAGTTTGGTAAGCATTCAAAACAACACAGCTCTAAAAACGACTCTTGAAAAATTCTTTTTATTCAAGTACGTTTGGTAAGCATTCAAAACAACACAGCTCTAAAACGTCCACGATAGTTAATGCTGTACCTAACTTGTTTGGTAAGCATTCAAAACAACACAGCTCTAAAAACACTTCCGGTCTTGGTAAACGTAAGAACTCAGTTTGGTAAGCATTCAAAACAACACAGCTCTAAAACAAGCTAATCAACAAGTTAACCGAAACCAGGTTTGGTAAGCATTCAAAACAACACAGCTCTAAAACTCTAAAGCAACGTGGAATACAGCTTCAAGAGTTTGGTAAGCATTCAAAACAACACAGCTCTAAAACCATCCTCACTCACCATCCCACATCGCTAACGTTTGGTAAGCATTCAAAACAACACAGCTCTAAAACAAGCCAACCGGTTTCTTTGACTTCGGAAGAGTTTGGTAAGCATTCAAAACAACACAGCTCTAAAACAGCTTACCACCACTCGTCGCTGTACTGGGAGTTTGGTAAGCATTCAAAACAACACAGCTCTAAAAACCAACCTTACGACTGTTGTTATAGTCTACTTGTTTGGTAAGCATTCAAAACAACACAGCTCTAAAACTCTCATCAGGTGACATTCTGTATTCTGATAGTTTGGTAAGCATTCAAAACAACACAGCTCTAAAAACACACGAAAGGAAGCTGAAGAATTCCTAGCAGTTTGGTAAGCATTCAAAAACAACACAGCTCTAAAACTTTAAATATTCCTTTCCTTTACTTGATAATGTTTGGTAAGCATTCAAAACAACACAGCTCTAAAAACTGTTTCTCCTGTATGAAGTTGCTAATCTCAGTTTGGTAAGCATTCAAAAACAACACAGCTCTAAAACATACATTGCAATTGATACAGTTGATATTGCGTTTGGTAAGCATTCAAAACAACACAGCTCTAAAAACATAGGTGAATACGGTTATGAAGATAGCCTAGTTTGGTAAGCATTCAAAACAACACAGCTCTAAAACAAAATCTCATCAATACTTGCCTTTGAAGCAAGTTTGGTAAGCATTCAAAAACAACACAGCTCTAAAAACCTAGTGTGCTAAAGTCATCGATGCTCAAGAGTTTGGTAAGCATTCAAAAACAACACAGCTCTAAAAACAAGGGAGAATGAACATGACATTAGTTAAAGGTTTGGTAAGCATTCAAAAACAACACAGCTCTAAAAACCCAACCGGACATTGAAATCAAGGCCGGCAGGTTTGGTAAGCATTCAAAAACAACACAGCTCTAAAACAAACTTAGAGCTTGATATCGACGGAGTGGCGTTTGGTAAGCATTCAAAACAACACAGCTCTAAAACATAAAATTAAAGACAAAAAAACAATTATAAAAGGTTTGGTAAGCATTCAAAACAACACAGCTCTAAAACCTTATCTTCTAAATAGCGTCCGGCTTCTTTGTTTGGTAAGCATTCAAAACAACACAGCTCTAAAAACAGCCTGTTCTGCCTCTTTTTTTGGTAAATAAGTTTGGTAAGCATTCAAAACAACACAGCTCTAAAACTTGCAATGAGGGCACCAGATTTCGTACTCAGTTTGGTAAGCATTCAAAACAACACAGCTCTAAAACGGATACGGTTAGCAGAGAAGATTTGCTCTTGTTTGGTAAGCATTCAAAAACAACACAGCTCTAAAACTTATCTAGGTACGTTCAGGCTCTGAGACTCGTTTGGTAAGCATTCAAAACAACACAGCTCTAAAACACTCGTCAGGGATAAGTGAATTGATTGTTGGTTTGGTAAGCATTCAAAACAACACAGCTCTAAAAACAGTTCCGCAATGACGAACCCGAAACCGTATGTTTGGTAAGCATTCAAAAACAACACAGCTCTAAAACTGCTACTGACTGAAGGTTGGGATTGTCCATGTTTGGTAAGCATTCAAAACAACACAGCTCTAAAAACCGAGTTCCGGGCGATTATGAAGTCTCACATGTTTGGTAAGCATTCAAAACAACACAGCTCTAAAAACGCACTTGAGCCATGATAATAGCCTCCACTTGTTTGGTAAGCATTCAAAACAACACAGCTCTAAAACCCATAGATGGCAATTTCATCTATGGGCTAGTTTGGTAAGCATTCAAAACAACACAGCTCTAAAACTATCTCTCTTCATAGTCATTTCCGTAAATGGTTTGGTAAGCATTCAAAACAACACAGCTCTAAAACGCTTGATAGTGACAAAGGTCTGTTGCCATTGTTTGGTAAGCATTCAAAACAACACAGCTCTAAAACCATATTGTCTGCCACAGACCGGACAAGACAGTTTGGTAAGCATTCAAAACAACACAGCTCTAAAACGTGCTCCGCGAAAGTGAACATTTCGCCGTAGTTTGGTAAGCATTCAAAAACAACACAGCTCTAAAAACACGACAAGAAACTAACCCAATCATAGAAAAGTTTGGTAAGCATTCAAAACAACACAGCTCTAAAACAGCGGTTTACAGGTGTTCAGTCGCTTGTGAGTTTGGTAAGCATTCAAAACAACACAGCTCTAAAAACAAGCCATCTTGATTAAGCTGGTCGACTAACGTTTGGTAAGCATTCAAAACAACACAGCTCTAAAACTCAAGTAGTCAATCCATCCTAAACCATGAGTTTGGTAAGCATTCAAAAACAACACAGCTCTAAAAACTATTCTACTATGTACGGCAACAATAAAAAGTGTTTGGTAAGCATTCAAAAACAACACAGCTCTAAAAACTCAATTGATCAACTTTCATAGTATTGCCTAACTTGAGGTTTGGTAAGCATTCAAAACAACACAGCTCTAAAAACATGTACATGTAATCATTTGACCTTGTTTGGTAAGCATTCAAAACAACACAGCTCTAAAAACATAGATCGATGAAATCTAGCATTTGTTTGGTAAGCATTCAAAACAACACAGCTCTAAAACCTCGCAGAACCCCGCGGCGGTTTCGTAATCGCGCCATTAGTCTAGCTACTTTCAGCTCTGAATGCCTATTAATTTTTTTGATATTCATTAATGATATTATACCATATTTTCTAGCATTAATACATAGTCTTGATCCAAACAGTACTGTCGAAAACCCTCTATTTTCCTAGGTTCTATAAGCCATACCTCTAACTGAAGTAACTGAATTTGTTCAAAAATTATTCCCAGCTCTTCCGCTGAAAAATAGCTAGCAACATTAACAAAAATCAGTAATTTCTTCTTAGATAGATACTTGAATAACTTTAAGATATCAAGTAACTTATCGAAATGAGAAATAGAACTATCATCTATTTTTACACCTAGAGCTTTAATGAGCTCTAGTACAGTAATTTCATCATAAGTCAACATCAATTCACTCTCGACCAGTTGCTCAGCGATAATATCTGAAATATTAGCCGCTAAGTGCTCTATAGAAGACTTCACTTCCGGGACCTCATTCATCTGATTTTCTAGGTCTAGATAAACTTGCTTAAGTACAGTTGTTGAATTAAGATCAAAAGATAAAAGATCACTAACTAAGAGAATTTCTGCGGGCTTCAATAAAGTCTGCTTGGAATCAAACAATTTTACCTTACCTTCACCAGAATAATAATAAAATTCCTTAACTAATTCGGCGAACACGCGACAGTCCTCAATCACTAGAATCTTAGCATCTTCGAAACTTATCTTCTCGTCTAGCAAATGGAAGTTAAGGTTCATCTTGATAGTCCTCCCCTAGAAATACTAATCGTTGATCAGAATTGGCGACACTCGTATTCTGACTCCCGCTTAAATAGAGCATGCGCGAGAATTGCTTCTCAGTAACTGTCAGCACAGAAATCTTGCCCTTAGCAGGATTATGTTCCTCTAGGCGTCCTATCATGGCTGTATTGGCCGTTCCATTCAATAATAATTTACTATAGACCGAATACTGATGCATAATGAAGCCCTCGCTCAACAAAAACTGGCGAAATTGCCGATAGGCTCGCCTGTCTGCAATCGTGTCTACAGGCATATCAAACATTAATATCATCCGCATAAATCGATAACTCATATCCTAAATACAGGAACTCCTTCAGTCTCATTATTCAAAACCTTAATCACTCGTTTAGTATAATCACTAATGATATTGGTCAAATACATCTCCTTATCGTTGTAGCTATACTTGTTAGTGAACATTGCAAAAAGCGCACTCTTAATCTTCTTAAACTCTAAATCGCGATGTTGATAGACTATCTGATCAACAACCGGCCTAAAAGGCTCCATGATATCACTTGCTAAATTAAATTGGTTGTATTGATTAGCGTGCTTGAGACCGAACTGTGTCAGACATCCAGTTATCACAATTTCACGTGCGAAGATTCCCAATAGGAGTGTGTAGCCATAATCTAATCCAGCATTTACATCACTTAAATCATCGCGCGAAAATTTTGTTCCGAATAAAGTATTGAAGTAGATTCTCGCCGCATGTCCTTCACGATTAGAAGGATCAAACACCTCAAGTGCATCATATAAATCCATAATCGATTGAGCCTTATCATGAAAACCATTATCACTTAGATAGAAGCTCTGATTCAAGATTTTCTGTGCAATAATTTGTGTCCATACTCCTGCCTTTATGTCTTGTGGCCAGGCCACTTGCTTAGTCAATTGTAGACTACTATCATGACGACCATAAAACGGTGCCAGTTGAGCAACTGGCAGCCGTTTATCATCGCAGAAGATTAATAGAATCTTCTCATCAACTATGCGTTTTAACAACATGGTCGTAATAGTAATGTCCGTCGTTTCCAACAACAAGACATCTATTTCTGACAGGTGTATCATTTCTGACCGGTAAGCATCTTTAAAAACTAGGTGATTATTCTGATAACTTAACTTGGAGTGGGTGTTGATTACAACTGTGCGCCATCCCATGATGATAGATCCTCCAATTTAACACGTGTCTCATATAATCCTGTAATGGATTGGTAAATAAGGACTCCTTGCCAACATGATGACAACCCAATATATCTTTTCTGACCAACATTCTCTCCAAAGAATTTAAACTTCACTGGAAAAGCTCCTCTATGACAGAATAATAAAATCCCCCTCATTGATTCGCTTAGAGTGCTAATATCACAAATTTTATTTCTTTTGTTATATGCTTTTTTAAGTTCTTCAGAGGCTTTTGGAAGCTTAATCTTCTTATCCACAAATTCTAGAAGGTACTCAAAAATATCATCAAGCTTGTCTAAGTTCGACTCAACATGTCTTTTACTGTCTACATTTCCCGTCTCAGAGCATTGCTTAAGATGATAGACCATCTTCGTCCATTCTTCACTTAACATTAGTTGATTAGCTTTTTGTAATTCTTTATCACTAGCTAGAAGTCTTCTTCTACCATCTGAAAACTCAATTAAATCATATTTAACTACTTTCAGGTAGCCTAAAATGTTTGTAATTCCATGTGATTTAAAGAATGAATTTGGATTCTTTTCAAATTTTTCTTGTTCCGTAATTTTTACACCAATAAATTCACTAGTTTCCTTCCCTTTTCCATTGATATACTTAACTGCTAGGGAATAAGCCACTTTAGGATACATCAACCCACCATATTTCTTAGTATCCCAACCTTTTTTACGAGGAATTAGTACGTCTGAGTCACTCTTTGATACAATCGAAGCCTTATAAAACTCGCCTCTTTGAACCTCAGCTTTCTTCACAAAGTTAATCTGAGATTTATATAACACTTTCTTAACTCGAGGGATAACTGTAGCTTGATTCCACAATACTTCACCAGTAGATTCCACAATTACATTTTCCTTATCAAAGAACTTAAGAATATTTTTATAGAGATAAAATTCCTTCGTTGCCTGTGTTCCCTTAACTCGTTGATGTTTGCCAAATTGGCCGTAGATTAAGTCACGACTAATTTGTGGATAAACTTTCAGCACTGATAAGGAAACAACTGCGTTCAAGTAGGCATCATGCGCATGGTGATAGTCATTGATGTCACGTACTTTGTAGAGGCCAAAACTCTTACGGAAGGTGCTAACCATGCGGGATTTGAGGCTAATAATATTAACCTCTGGCATATTTTCTTGATTAAAACGCTGATGCAAAATGCGTGCAACATGCTTAGTAATTTGGCGTGTTTCTACTAATTGTCGATGAATGAAACCTTGCTTGGCTTCTTCTGTTAAGCCTCCACGTAATCCTCGAGTGAGGTTATCAAACTTACGTTGGCTAATCAGACCAGATTTAATAGACTAGTCCAGAATCCAATTCTAGCCTCAGCTACTTCTCGACTTGGTACATCGTCTAGTTTTCCTCGGTTCTCTTCACGGCTGGTAAGGACCTTATTATCAATCGAATCATCTTTGAGGTAACTTTGTGGGATGATGTGGTCGATATCATAGTCGGATAAACGATGAATATCTAGAGGATTGCCGGTGTACATATCTTTACCGTTCTGCAAATAATAAAGATAGAGACGATCATTTTGCAATGACTTGTTGTCTGTCGGAAACTCTTTTAGAATAGCAGACCCTAATTTATCAATGGCTTCTTTCAGGCCTTTTTCACGTGGTAGTGTTTTACCCCGCTTAGTCGTTTGGTTTTCACGCGCCATTTCGACGACAATATTACTTGGTTGATACCCCATAATTTCGACCAGTTCGTCGACAATTTTAAGACTATTTAGAATCCCCTTCTTAATCGCAGGACTACCCGGAATTTCTGCTACAATATCCTGAAGGCTTGTCTCACCAATTTCAGGCTGATGTGTCGCAATATATTCTTTAAATGACAGTCCTTCTTCATTAATAAGCTGCATTAAATTTCTATTCAGTGGGCGCCCTTCATGCTCATCATCCTTAAGGTAATCAAGGATGGTCTTATGACTCACACGGTCTCTGATCTCCACCAATAATTTCTTAGATAGGCTACCCCAACCTGTATATTTCTTACGACTTAATTTTTTACGAGTCGTTTCAGGCAAGAAGTTAAACTGGCTTAATTGGCGCTCGATAATGCTTCGATCTTCAAAAATGGTTAAAATCTTAATAATTTGTTCAATGTGGTCAAAATAAGATTCATCATCCATAATCTCTGCCATTCCCTCTACCTTTTTCAAATCATGGTAGGTAGCATAGCTAGCATTAAAGCTATCCTCAATCCCTTCTACCTTAACTCCCTCTATATTAAATTCTAAGGTCAAGAAGGATTCAAGGCGTTTCCGTGTGACCTTACGATGCTTCTTAAATAATTCGTCAAAAATTAAGGCCTTCTCGCGAGTGTTAAGAAGCACTTTCCGTCCCTGGTCGGATACATATCGGACCTTCGTTAACTCATTGAAAATCATATATTGTTCATAGATTAAACTGTGTTTTGGCAATACAGATTCGGTAGGTAAGTAGGTGTCAAAATTTGTCATCCGCTCAATGAATTTCTCTGCTGTTCGGTCCACATCGATGACCTCATGCATATTCCAAGGAGTAATCGCCTGATCTGACTTGCGTTCAAGCCAAGCAAAGTCGCTATACTTCTTATTCTTGGCTAAAGGCCCAACATAGTATGGTATTCTGAAGGTCAGAATAGCCTTAAGTTTGTCTTTGTTCTCTAGTAGAAAAGGATAATATTGTCCTTGATTGTCAATAATTTCTTCTAGTTCTTTCAACTGAATTTGATGAGGAATTGCACCATTCTCAAACGTACGTTGCTTAAGTAGGAAGCGATCTTGACTGATTTTTTCTAAGAAAGGTTCAGCCCCTTCCTTGCCTTCAATGACCTTCTTAACATAGATATAAAAATCTGCGCGACTTGCACACTTTGTATAGCCAGACTTACTTGGTAAGGTTCCCTCAATGTATTGAGCATAGCCTGTTACCTCGCGGTTCTTAAACATGTCTTTATATTCTTTATCGGTGCAGCGTAATCTCATGAAGGACTTAAAATCATCAAGATCTTGCTGGTGAGTCTCATAGCGTTTCACCATAGACTCAGATAACTTAGCCTTAGTTTCACTGTCCACACCCGCTAAGATCCCTGACAACAGCATCGCATCATAGACATTATGAGCCAGCGCAAAGATATCACTAAAATCATTGCCAACTGTGGCCAATAAGGTCTCTAAATCCTCATCATATTTTTCAGATGAAAACTGCAACTTAGCATCCTCTTCAATCGGTAGGTGCCCTTTGAAGTTTCCTTGATTACCGACAATAAGTGATAAAAACTGCTTTAATCTACCATTGCGTGCTTGACCTTCAAATAGCTCTAAAGTCTTTTCAACCTTGCGAGATTTACTCAATTTGACGTCGGTTAGAATCTCCTCTACCCTCATTCCCTGTTCTTCCGAAATAGCAACGAAATCCTGAGTTAAGGCGAAGGCCTCATTATAGGCATGCGCAAATTGATTAAAGATTGTCTTGACTGAAGTATTATCAGCATTGAGCTGCCCATCAATGAGAAAATGCCCGCGATACTTGATAATATGAGCTAATGCCAAATAAACCAATCGTAAATCTGCTTGCTCTTTAGTATTTGCGAGGAATTTTCGAAGATGATAGATGGTTGGAAATTTTTCATGATATGCTTTTTCTTGAGCCTCATTTGCAAAAATTGGATGCTTAGCATAGTGTTTGTCACCTTCAACCAAAAAGCTCTCCTTAAGTCGAGCTAAGAAATTAGGATCAATAGCACTCAAGGGCTCATCGAAGAAGCGCTGCAATGTATTAAGGCGATAGGCCCGCCGTGTATAGCGACGGCGCGCTCCACGGCTAAGGCGTCGATCACTAGCCGTACTTCCCTCATCGAAGGTTACTGATCCAATCAGGTTTTTCTTAATGTGTTTCTTGTCCGTATTTCCCAAGACCTTCATTTTCTTGGCCGGAACTGTGAAATCATGATAAATCACAGCATAGCCTACGCTATTTGTCCCGATATCTAATCCGATACTATATTCTTTACGCATATGAATTCCCCCAAATTTATAGTTGCATTCTCAGAAATTATGTGCTAATATGATGTTGTTGATAAGCATTCAACACAACACAGCACGTTAAAATAAGGT
>BNJT01001941.1_pt1 | contig 13136 bp, 24 predicted proteins | sample 8540491 | NCBI WGS metagenome assembly BNJT01 (sample SAMD00202455, study PRJDB9452) | human saliva metagenome | host: Homo sapiens
CGCTTACCTTAAGAGTGAGTTGGTGGACTAGGATGTGCTTGATTTGCCAACGAATTGAATTGATTAAGGCAGGGGAAAATCCCTACTTTGTCAAGGAATTAGAAACAGGCTATGTTGTCATCGGAGACCACCAGTATTTTGAAGGCTATACTCTATTCCTGGCAAAAGAACATGTGACAGAATTGCATCATATGGATACTCCTGTCAAACTACGCTTTTTAGAGGAAATGAGCTTGGTCCAAGAAGCTGCCTCTAAAGCTTTTTCTGCTCAAAAGATGAATGTAGAGTTGTTGGGAAACGGTGATGCACATGCCCACTGGCATATTTTCCCGAGACGAGCGGGCGATATGAAGGGATACGGTCTTAATGGTCGTGGACCAGTCTGGTGGGTTCCTTGGGAAGAAATGGTTGCTGAAGAATATCAGGTTAAGGGAAGCAAATTAGAAGGTTTGATTGCTACCTTATCTGATACTTTAGACCAAATGATATAGATGAAAGGATAAAGAATGAAAAAAAGATACCTTGTATTATCAGGATTTCTAGCCTTGACATTGGCAGCTTGTTCACAAGAAAAAAATCAGCGACTTCTGACTCAAAAAGCTTCTTCAGAGCAATCAACTGTACAAGAAGGAACTGTCGGCAGTAAATCTCAGGAAGCTAGTCAGAAAAAGGCAGAAGTGGTTAACAAGGGAGATTACTATAGCATTCAAGGGAAGTACGATGAGATTGTAGTCGCGAATAAGCATTATCCCTATGTCCAAAGACTATAATCCAGGGGAAAATCCTACAGCTAAAAGCTCAGCTGATGAAACTCATTAAAGGAATGCAGGAAGCAGGTTTTCCAATTAGTGATCACTATAGTGGTTTTTAGAAGCTATGAAAATCAAGTCAAACTGTATCAAGATTATGTTACAAAAGATGGTAAAGCTGAGGCTGACCGCTATTCTGCAAGACCTGGTTACAGTGAACACCAAACAGGTTTAGCTTTTGATCTTATTGATACAGATGGAGACTTAGTGACAGAAGAAAAAGCTGCTCAATGGCTTTTAGATCATGCTGCTGACTATGGCTTTGTCGTTCGTTACCTCAAAGGTAAGGAAAAAGAGACAGGCTATATGGCTGAGGAATGGCATCTTCGCTACATCGGAAAAGAAGCCAAAGAAATTGCTGCTAGTGGTCTCAGTTTGGAAGAGTATTACGGCTTTGAAGGTGGGGACTATGTTGATTAGTCGCAAAATATCTTGCAAGAATGCTTAAATTTTGATAAAATGAATATTAATTAAATAGGAATCTGCAAGACTAGTATCTCAGGGGAAGTATATCAGGGAGGAGAGCCGTGACTGCAAAGCTCTCTATATGAAAGCTGGGTGAATTCACTTGCCTATGGATTCAGAAATAAAGGTCTGACTTGTCAGATAAAAACGGATGGTACCGCGTGTCAACGCTCCGAGTGTGGAGTTTTTTGGCATGTGGTTTTTCTTTTTATCTACGAGAGACTGATGGAGGAATTATGTCAACTATTGAAGAACAATTAAAAAGCGCTTCGTGAAGAAACGCTAGCTAGCTTGAAGCAGATTTCTGCTGAAAATGAAAAAGAGATGCAAGATTTGCGTGTCTCAGTCCTTGGTAAAAAAGGATCACTGACTGAAATCCTCAAAGGGATGAAAGATGTATCAGCTGAAATGCGACCAGTTATCGGGAAAAACACGTCAAATGAGGCTCGTGATGTCTTTGACAGCCGCTTTTTGAAGAAACAGCTAAGCTCTTGGAAGAAAAGAAAGTGGAAGCTCAACTAGCAAGTGAGAGCATCGATGTGACACTTCCAGGTCGTCCAGTTGCGACTGGTCACCGTCACGTCCTCACACAAACTAGTGAAGAAATTGAAGATATCTTTCATCGGGTATGGGTTACCAAGTTGTGGATGGATTTTGAAGTGGAGCAAGACTACTATAACTTTGAACGTATGAATCTTCCAAAAGGATCACCCAGCTCGTGATATGCAGGACACTTTCTACATCACAGAAGAAATTTTGCTTCGTACTCACACGTCTCCAGTTCAGGCGCGTGCGATGGATGCCCATGACTTTTCTAAAGGTCCTTTGAAAATGATCTCACCAGGGCGAGTATTCCGTCGTGATACAGACGATGCAACCCACAGTCACCAGTTCCACCAAATCGAAGGATTGGTTGTTGGGAAAAAAACATCTCTATGGCTGATCTTCAAGGAACTCTTCAGTTGATTGTACAAAAAATGTTTGGTGAAGAGCGTCAAATTCGTTTGCGTCCATCTTACTTCCCATTCACTGAGCCATCTGTTGAGGTGGATGTTTCATGCTTCAAGTGTGGAGGAGCCGGCTGTAACGTATGTAAGAAAACAGGTTGGATCGAGATTATGGGTGCCGGCATGGTTCACCCACGTGTTCTTGAGATGAGTGGTATCGATGCGACTGTTTACTCTGGTTTTGCCTTTGGTCTTGGTCAAGAGCGTGTAGCCATGCTTCGCTACGGAATCAACGATATCCGTGGATTCTATCAAGGAGATGTCCGCTTCTCAGAACAGTTTAAATAATGATTAGAAAAAGTAGAAAAAGACAGATGTTGGGGTGTTGTCCCAGATTGCCAAACAAACCTTTCGTGAAACATTTGCTCATGATAATACGGAAGAGCAGTTACAGGAATACTTTGAAGAGGCCTATAGTCTGAGAGTTTTGTCAGCTGAGTTGGAAAATCCTGAATCAGCGACCTATTTCATTATGCATGAAGAGGAGATAGCTGGTTTTCTCAAAGTCAACTGGGGAAATGCTCAAACCGAGAGAGAATTAGAGAACGCTTTTTGAAATTCAACGTCTCTATGTGCTACAAACATACCAAGGATTTGGACTTGGTAAGCAACTATTTGAATTCGCTTTGGAACTTGCCGAAAACAATGGTTTTTTCTGGGCTTGGCTAGGTGTTTGGGAGCATAATACAAAAGCTCAAGCATTTTATAATCGATATGGTTTTGAAAAAAATTTAGCCAACATAGTTTTTATGGTTGGGCAAAAGATAGATACGGATTGGTTACTGAAAAAAAGAAATTAAGGTAAGAAGATGATTCTTCTATATGAAATGATAGGAAAGGAAAAAAAAACTAGAGTGGCAACTGTCATTCTGGGAAACTAAATTATGTTAGTATCATACAAATGGTTAAAAAGAATTGGTGGACATTGATGTGTCCCATCACAAGAGTTGGCTGAAAAAAAATGTCAACTACAGGGATCGAAGTAGAAGGTGTGGAATCACCTGCTGCTGGTCTCTCAAAAATTGTCGTCGGTGAGGTCTTGTCCTGCGAAGATGTGCCAGAAACTCACCTCCATGTTTGTCAGGTTAACGTTGGCGAAGAAGAAGCCCGTCAAATCGTCTGTGGTGCACCAAATGTGCGTGCAGGCATCAAGGTTATGGTGGCTCTTCCAGGTGCTCGCATCGCGGACAACTACAAGATCAAAAAAGGGAAAATCCGTGGTTTAGAGTCACTCGGGATGATCTGTTCACTTGGTGAATTGGGAATTTCTGACTCAGTTGTACCAAAGGAATTTGCAGATGGCATCCAAATCTTGCCAGAAAGATGCCGTTCCAGGTGATGAAGTCTTCTCTTACCTAGACTTGGATGATGAAATCATCGAACTTTCCATCACACCTAACCGTGCAGACGCTCTTTCTATGCGTGGGGTAGCTCACGAAGTAGCAGCTATCTATGACAAGGCAGTCAACTTTAAAGAATTTACTTTAACAGAAACAGACCAAGCTGCAGCCGATGCTCTTTCTGTCAGCATTGATACAGACAAGGCGCCTTACTATGCCGCTCGTATCTTGGACAATGTGACCATTGCACCAAGTCCACAATGGTTGCAAAATCTTCTCATGAATGAAGGTATCCGTCCGATTAATAACGTGGTGGACGTGACCAACTATATCCTTGCTTTACTTTGGTCAGCCTATGCATGCCTTTGACTTGGATACCTTTGAAGGAAGCGAGATCCGTGTGCGTGAGGCTCGTGCTGGTGAGAAATTGGTGACCTTGGATGGGCGAAGAGCGTGAGTTGGAAACGAACTGACTTAGTGATTACTGTTGCTGACAAACCAGTAGCCCTTGCAGGTGTCATGGGTGGTCAGGCTACAGAAATCTCTGAAAAGTCTACTCGTGTCGTCCTTGAAGCTGCTGTCTTCAATGGCAAATCTATCCGTAAGACTAGTGGTCGCCTCAACCTTCGTTCAGAATCATCTTCTCGCTTTGAAAAAGGCATCAATGTGGCAACTGTCAATGAAGCCCTTGATGCGGCAGCGAGCATGATTGCAGAGCTTGCAGGTGCAACAGTACGTAAGGGCATCGTTTCAGCAGGTGAGCTTGATACTTCTGATGTGGAAGTTTCTTCAACTCTTGCAGACGTCAACCGTGTCCTTGGTACAGAACTTTCCTACGCAGATGTAGAAGACGTCTTCCGTCGTCTTGGATTTGGCCTTTCTGGAAATGCAGATAGCTTCACAGTTAGCGTATCCACGTCGCCGTTGGGATATCACTATCGAAGCGGACCTCTTTGAAGAAATCGCTCGGATTTATGGTTATGACCGCTTGCCAACCAGTCTTCCAAAAAGATGATGGGACAGCAGGTGAATTGACTGCGACACAAAAAAAACTTCGCCGTCAAGTTCGTACCATTGCAGAAGGAGCTGGATCTGACAGAAATCATCACCTATGCTCTGACAACTCCTGAAAAAGCAGTCGAGTTTACGATTCAGCCAAGTCATTTGACAGAATTGATGTGGCCAATGACCGTGGACCGTTCTGTTCTCCGTCAAAATATGGTTTCAGGTATTTTGGATACAGTTGCCTACAACGTAGCTCGTAAGAACAAAAAAACTTGGCTCTTTACGAGATTGGAAAAGTCTTTTGAACAAACAGGAAATCCAAAAAGAAGACTTGCCAAATGAAATCAATAGCTTTGCTTTTGCATTGACAGGTTTAGTCGCTGAAAAAGACTTCCAAACAGCAGCGGTTCCAGTTGATTTCTTCTATGCTAAGGGAATTTTGGAAGCTCTCTTTGCTCGCTTGGGTCTTGAAGCGACCTATACAGCAACGCAAGAGATTCAGAGTCTTCACCCAGGACGTACAGCCTTGATCTCACTTGGTGACCAAGTCCTTGGTTTCCTCGGTCAAGTACATCCTGTTACAGCTAAAGCTTACGATATTCCAGAAACTTATGTAGCAGAGCTCAACCTTTCAGCTATCGAGAAAGCTCTTCAACCAGCAGCTCCATTTGTGGAAATCACTAAATTCCCAGCAGTCAGCCGTGATATCGCCCTTCTCCTCAAAGCAGAAGTGACTCACCAAGAAGTGGTTGATGCTATCCAAGCTGCAGGCGTGAAACGTTTGACAGACATCAAACTCTTTGACGTCTTCTCAGGTGAAAAACTGGGTATCGGAATGAAGTCAATGGCTTACAGCTTGACCTTCCAAAATCCAGAAGATAGCTTGACTGACGAAGAAGTCGCACGCTACATGGAAAAAATCCAAGCATCACTTGAAGAAAAAGTGAATGCAGAAGTGCGTTAAAAATTTTCAAATCCGTCCCTAGGGATGGATTTTTTTAGTAGAAAAAAATCATCAAGCTTTAGCCTGATGATTTGAATCAAACTTGACGGGGAAACAACTCCTTTTTAATACTGTTACAAGATGATCAGACATCGATATTTTTTTGTCATCCAATCAGCTATGAAGTGATAGGTATCGTTTCGATTATTCTCGTTTAGAATTTCGTGACGAGCCTCTTTCAACTAATCGAAGGCTTACTTTCGAATGTGAAGCCTTTAGGAGTTTTACAAATCTCTCTATACCTTTGCCATTTTCACCTAGAGGGTCTTCTTGTCCTGAAATAACGAGAATTGGGAGTTGGGTTGGAATCTCATCGATCACTTGTTTACTCGCTACTTGGTTAGAAAAGTAAAAAATGGATCTGTACATGGGAATAGTAGGTATGAATTGACAGAATGGATCCTTCAGATAAGCTTGGTTGGATTCTTCATTTTTTGAGAGCCAATCGACAGATGTTTTAGGATTTTTAATACTTCGATTAAAGCTATCAGTTGATAGATAAGTCAAGAGTTTACTACGGTGTTTATCCCCTTTTATAAGTCGGATGCATTCTGTTAGTATGAGAGCGAATCGAGTCAGAAATTGAGGCTGTTGACCAGTCGCCATGATAATTAAGGCATTGATAGGTGGTTTTCGTTTAGCTACATAATAGCGACACATAAGAGAACCCATAGAATGCCCTAGAAGGACGATTGGAAGTTCTGGATAGCTTTCTTGAATTAAAGAGGTCACTCTTTCAATATCATCGATGAGTTCCTCGGGAGATTCAGGAAAGACTCCGAGTTGACTTGGATTTTGAGCAGTATAGCCGTGGCCGAGATGATCATGGCCGATAACAGTAAAGCCTTCGTTATTCATGGCTAGAGCAAATTCTTCATATCGTTCTACGTACTCTACCATTCCATGTACAAGCTGAAGAACGGCTTTTGGCTGTTCAGCTTCCCAAATGATTAAGTTATTGTTGTTTGGTTCGAGTTTAAGTCTTTTTTTCATATCAGATTCCTTGCCTATGATAATCTATAGTCTATCAAAAATATACCATAAAAGAGTAGGATTAGCTAGGCAGAATGATGAAGATTGGTAGTAACAATTCAGGACTAAAAATGGACATTTGAGGACATAGCCAACGGATTTATCAAGAAATGAGTATAATAAATTTATCACTTAAAATCTGGAGGACTAAAATGCTTGGTGATAGGCTAATAAAGTTCCCTATCCAGAAAATATCCTTCTTGAAAAATCAAAGATTTAAAAATGTACATAAATCATTGTAAAAGCTATCAAAAAGGAGTATAATGAGTGCAATAAATTTTCGGAGGTGGATGATGCTCGAAGTAAGGAAATCTAGAGAAAAGTTTTGGGCCTAAGCAAGTTTTTGTTTGGTGTTGACTTTCAAGCACGACCAGGGCGTATTTTTGGGGCTAGTTGGGAAAAAAATGGAGCTGGGAAAACAACTATTTTTTTCACAGTATTTTTGAAAATTTTTTTAGACTATCAAGGGAGATTGAGCTTTGATGGTCAAGATATTCGTCAGGAGACCTATGCTCGCATTGGTTATCTCCCTGAAGAACGTAGTCTTATGCCTAAATTGACAGTCCTTGAACAAGTTCGTTATTTGGCGACCCTAAAAGGTATGGATACCAAAAGGAAATCAAAGAAAAACTCCCTCAATGGATGGAAAAACTGGAAGTCAAGGGAAAACTGACGGACAAGATTAAGAGTCTCTCAAAAGGAAATCAACAGAAGATTCAGTTGATTATCACTTTGATTCATGAACCAGATCTTGATTATCCTAGATGAACCTTTTAGTGGCTTGGATCCAGTCAATACCGAACTGCTTAAGCAGGGTTATCCTGAAAAGAAAAAGAACGTGGCGCGACCATTATCTTTTTCTGACCATGTCATGACCAATGTCGAAGAACTTTGTGATGATATCCTGATGATTCGTGATGGGCGTGTGGTCTTGCATGGACCTGTCCAAGAGGTCCGCAATCAATACGGGAAAACACGACTTTTTGTTTCAAGTGAACGAAGCAAGGAAGAACTGGAGAGTCTTCCTCATGTCAAACAGGTTAGCTTGACCAAGCAAGGTAGTTTGGAAGTTGATTTTAGATGATGAAAAGTGCTGGTAGAGAACTCTTCCCAATCTTGACTCAAGGTCAATATATCGCGACCTTTGACCAACAAGCTCCAACAATCGACGAAATCTTTAAATTAGAATCAGGGGTGGAAGTATGAGAAATATGTGGGTTGTAATCAAAGAAACCTATCTAAGACATGTCAAGTCGTGGAGTTTCTTCTTTATGGTGATTTCGCCTTTCCTCTTTTTAGGTCTATCTGGAGGAATTGGTGTTCTCCAAGGTTCTTCCTTGGCTCAAAATAGTAAGGTAGCAGTAGTTAGTTCTGTTCCTCTTGTTACAGAAGAACTTAAATCGACCAATGGTCTTAACTTTGACTATAAGGATGAAGCGAGTGCCCAAGAAGCTATCAAGGATGAAAAAATAAAAGGCTATCTAACCATTGACCAGGAGAATAGTGTCCTCAAGGCAGTCTATCATGGTGAAACTTCACTAGAGAGTGGCATTAAGTTAGCAGTGACCGCTAAGTTGAATGAACTCCAATCCCAACTCAACCGTTCAGAAGCAAATTTGTCTCAGGAACAGGAAAAACGCTTGGCTCAAACGATTCAATTTACAGAACAGATTGATGAAGCCAAGGAAAATAAAAAGATGGTCCAAACCTTTGCGGCTGCAGGACTGGGTTTCTTCCTCTATATGATTTTGATTACTTATGCTAGTGTCACTGCTCAAGAGGTAGCCAGTGAGAAAGGAACTAAAATCATGGAAGTGGTCTTCTCAAGCATTCGTGCTAGCCATTACTTCTACGCCCGCATGATTGCCTTACTTCTTGTCATTTTGACTCATATTGGTATTTATGTTGTAGGTGGACTTGGAGCTATCTTATTCTTTAAGGATATGCCTATCTTGGCTAATTCAGGTATTCTAAATCACTTGGGAGAAGCCTTTTCGATCAATACCTTGTTGTTTGTCTTGGTTAGTCTTTTATGTATGTGGTCTTGGCTGCCTTCTTAGGTTCTATGGTTTCAAGACCTGAAGACTCTGGTAAGGCCTTATCTCCGTTTGATGCTTTTTGATAATAGCTGGTTTTTGTTGGGCGTAACTGTCTTAGGCACTTCAGGAGATAATTTGATCTTTGAAAAATCGGTTCTTATATTCCCATTTCATTTCAACCTTCTTTATGCCTTTTCAGAGCTATCAATGGTTATGCAAATGGACTAGAAGCTTGGATTTCGCTTGCGATAACAGTTATTTTTGCAGTAACTGCAACAGTCTTTATCGGACGCATGTATGCTAGTTTGGTCCTTCAAACAGATGATTTAGGAATCTGGAAAACCTTTAAACGAGCTTTAAGCTATAAATAAAGTAAAGGGACCTGTGAGTGTATCTCCCAGGTCTTTTTATTCGCTGAAATATTTCACATTTATTTCTTCTAAACCTTTGACTATTAGAGCAAAAATTATCGTACAATAAAGAGTACATGATAAAATGAGATCAGAGTTTATCCACTCTGGCGTTAGTAGTAAAAAATGAGGAGAAACGCTTTGGAATTAGAAGTATTTGCTGGGCAAGAAAAAAGTGAACTATCTATGATTGAGGTGGCTCGTGCCATCTTGGAACTCCGTGGTCGTGATCACGAAATGCATTTTAGTGATTTGGTTAATGAAATCCAAAAACTATCTTGGTACCTCTAACAGCGATATTCGTGAAGCTTTGCCTTTGTTCTATACAGAGTTGAACTTTGACGGTAGCTTTATCTCTCTTGGAGATAACAAATGGGGCCTTCGTTCATGGTATGGAGTTGATGAAATCGATGAGGAAATCATTGCTCTTGAAGAAAGTGATGATGAAGAAGTAGCACCTAAGGCTAAGAAAAAACGTGTCAACGCCTTTATGGATGGTGATACAGATGCTATTGATTACAGTGCAGATGATCCAGAGGATGAGGATGCCTACGAAGAAGATCCAGCTCTTTCTTATGATGATGAAAATCCAGATGATGAGAAGAATGAAGTGGAAGCCTACGATGCTGAAATCAATGAAATCGCACCCAGATGATCTAGATGAAGAAGTCGATCTTAATGAAGAAGACGACGAAGACTCTGAAGAAGAGGAAGAATAAAAATAAAAAGGAGTTGGAGCTGGAATCGGTCTATCAAGTCTCGATTTCCTAGTCCAGCTTTTTGTATTAATCTGAATTAGTTTTGTAAGCTGGAATGCGCCAAGTTAACGATTTGTTCTATTTGACAAATGGTTCATTTTGAGGTAATATATTGTTCGGGCACCTCTTTTTGAGGTCGGAGCTTCCTAGTTACTAGGGAGCTATTTTTTTGTTTTTTTCCAGGAAAACTTTATCATCCTGGGATTGTAGTTATCGATGAAGGTCTTGTTTTTCTTAGTCCCCTGCTAGTGAACAAGACCTTGAGCATTTTAGAAAGAGGAATCTATGTCTACGAAATATATTTTTGTCACTGGTGGTGTGGTGTCGTCTATTGGAAAAGGGATCGTTGCAGCGAGCCTTGGGACGTCTCTTGAAAAACCGTGGTTTGAAGGTGACCATTCAAAAATTTGACCCTTATATCAATATCGACCCAGGGAACCATGAGCCCTTACCAGCACGGGGAAGTCTTTTGTAACTGATGATGGGGCTGAGACAGATTTGGACTTGGGTCACTATGAACGTTTTATTGATATCAACCTCAACAAATACTCAAACGTGACAACTGGTAAAATCTACAGCGAAGTTCTTCGTAAGGAACGCCGTGGAGAGTATTTGGGTGCAACTGTCCAAGTTATTCCTCATATTACAGATGCTTTGAAAGAAAAAATCAAGCGTGCTGCTCTAACGACTGACTCTGATGTTATTATTACAGAGGTTGGTGGAACAGTCGGCGATATTGAGTCCCTTCCATTCTTAGAAGCGCTTCGTCAGATGAAGTCTGATGTCGGAGCAGAAAATGTCATGTATATCCATACGACCTTGCTTCCTTACCTCAAGGCAGCTGGTGAAATGAAAACCAAACCAACTCAACACTCTGTCAAAGAATTGCGTGGTTTGGGAATCCAGCCAAATATGTTGGTCATTCGTACAGAAAAACCAGCAGGACAAGGGATTAAAAATAAACTAGCCCAGTTCTGTGATGTGGCGCCAGAAGCAGTTATTGAGTCCTTGGATGTGGATCATCTTTACCAAATCCCACTTAATCTGCAAGCACAAGGCATGGATCAAATCGTCTGTGACCATTTGAAAATAGATGCACCTGCAGCAGATATGACAGAGTGGTCAGCTATGGTTGATAAGGTTATGAATCTCAAAAAACAAGTCAAAATTGCTCTTGTTGGTAAGTATGTCGAGTTGCAAGATGCCTACATTTCTGTCGTAGAGGCTTTGAAACACTCTGGTTATGCCAATGATGCAGAAGTGAAGATTGATTGGGTCAATGCTAACGATGTGACAGCTGACAATGTGGCAGAACTTCTATCTGACGCTGACGGAATCATCGTTCCAGGTGGTTTTGGTCAACGTGGAACTGAAGGGTAAGATTCAAGCGATTCGCTATGCGCGTGAAAAATGATGTACCAATGCTGGGAGTCTGCTTGGGAATGCAGTTGACCTGTATCGAGTTTGCCCGTAATGTCTTAGGACTTGAAGGAGCTAATTCAGCAGAGCTAGATCCTGATACAAAATATCCAATCATCGATATCATGCGTGATCAGATTGATGTTGAGGACATGGGGGGAACCCTTCGTTTGGGACTTTATCCTTCTAAGTTGAAACGTGGTTCTAAGGCAGCGGCAGCTTATCATAACAAAGAAGTGGTCCAACGTCGCCACCGCCACCGTTATGAGTTTAACAATGCTTTCCGTGAACAGTTTGAAGGTGCAGGATTTGTCTTCTCAGGTGTTTCACCAGACAATCGCTTGGTCGAAATTGTTGAAATCCCAGAAAACAAATTCTTTGTGGCTTGTCAGTACCATCCAGAGCTTTCAAGTCGTCCAAATCGTCCAGAAGAACTTTACACTGCTTTTGTAACAGCAGCTGTTGAAAATAGTAAATAGTCATGAATAAACCTTTGAGAGTCATCTCAGAGGTTTTTTTCCTATATAAATTTAGGATATCTCTTGCAAAAATAACATAGTGATATAATTAACATGAATAAAAAAACAGGAGGAAATCTCATGAAAAAAATTACACTATTTAGTTTGTCTTTAGCAGGCTTAGCTTTACTAGCTTTTCCTCATTCAGGAAAGGCGTTCGAGCTTGAAGAAGAATGGGTCATTAAGGGTGGTGTTCAATATCAAGATGGCAAAATTCTTCGATTTGAAAATGGACATGAAGTAGATATCAAAGTCTTAGATTTGCCAAAAACTGAGAAAATCGAGTGGAAAGTTACTTTAAATGGTCAGGATCAGACAGTCAATTTCCTAGGTCAAGAAAGGGACAAGTCTATGATTGGCGTAGAGGGGCGTTACCTGAATTTCTATGTACCCTATGGCTACAGAGGAGATATCAAAGTAGAAGCCAAGAGTGGAAATGAAACAAAGACTTGGTCCACTAAAGTAGTTGATGATGTATATCATGACGGTGGAAAGAGTGGCTACTACCATATTAAAGAATCAAATGATCAATACACCTACCTTGATACTAAATGGGACTATCAAACCAAGACCTACACAGCTACCTTACCAGAAACTGTCAATGGTCAAAAAGTCTATGCTTGGGAAGACTATGACAATGGTGAGTTAAAACTTACAAAACCAGAATCTATCAGTCATTACTATAAGGGGGGAGGAGCCTTCAGAGAACTTTATCCAATTGTAAAAGCAGAAAGCTGGTTAAAATCACATCAGAACTGGTATTATCAAAAACAAGGTCAATTAGTTCAAAATGCTTGGGTTAAGGACAATGGAAACTGGTATTTTATGAATGACAAAGGAGTTATGTTTAATCAAACATGGCTCTATCAAGGTGGCAGTTGGTATGCCTTTAAGTCATCAGGAGCCATGATTTCAGCTGATTGGTTATATGATAATGGGTCTTGGTATTACCTAAAAGACTCAGGTTCAATGGCAACAGGCTGGCTTAAAGATGGTGGCAGTTGGTATTACCTAAACAAGTCAGGTTCAATGGCGACAGGCTGGGTGAAAGATAATGGCTCATGGTATTATCTAAAAGATTCAGGTGCAATGGCAACAGGCTGGGTCAAAGACAATGGTAAGTGGTACTATCTGGCTTCATCTGGTAAATGCTTCGCAACACATACACACCAGATGGCTACTATGTAGATGGCAGTGGTGCTTGGAAATAATCATGAAACAGAGAAAGTCTACTGAGGAGGTAGATTTTTCTTTTTCATTTTTCATAATTATGAAAAATCTGGAAAAAAAGGACACTATTTTTTTGATAAGATAGAATTATGGATTTTGAA
>BNJT01000221.1_pt1 | contig 13133 bp, 15 predicted proteins | sample 8540491 | NCBI WGS metagenome assembly BNJT01 (sample SAMD00202455, study PRJDB9452) | human saliva metagenome | host: Homo sapiens
ATTTGCATAAATGTACTGTTTTTTTAATATTTGACAGAAATTTTCATGCATGGATGAATAGATAATTATAGGTTATGATAAATATGTACTGTAAATATTTACTTTTCTGAAACATGAGGAGACTTAGTAATGAGTAAATTCCGTATTGATACATTTATGTCTCACTATCCTAGTAAGGGAGTTGATACATATGACGAAATCTATGAACCTATTAAAATGGATGATGATATACCATTATCTATCATTGAGCTGAAGATTAATAATACTTCAAAAATATTTCTGTGCCAAGGCATTGGCATCGAAGTATAGAAATCTTATTACCAGAATCTGGTGGTACACAAATTCATGAAGATCAAGGTGATAGAAAAGTCTATCCAGGTGATTTTGCACTTATTAATTCAGCTAGTGTTCATGAACTTGAGAGAACAAATTTAGATCATATCTACCATGGATATGCGATACAGATTTCATATCCATATCTATGTTATCTAATTGAGAACTTTGCAGAAATAAAAATTCACGTATGAATATCTAGAAGAAGATAGGAAGGAAATGACGGAACTTTTTACATCAACTTGTAAAGGTATATGATAGTAACTTAGCGAATAGAAGATTGATTGTTATGACAGCCCTAAATAGCTTTCTGAGTATTTTATGTAACCGATATATGGTTCAAAAAGAAAAATAAAATTATCACCAATGCAATCGATTTGATTACAAATACAATGCACTATATGTCAATACATGTATTCGAAGTCTTCAATGCAAAGAAGACTGCAGAAGCGATGAATGTGTCGTATGGTTATCTTTCAAGAAAGTTCAAAAGAAGTATCAGGGTTTTTCGTTAGGGGAGTATGCAACAAGGATTCGCATACAAAAAGCAGAAAGCTGAATTATTAGGAAATAGACATACAATTTCAGAAATTAGTGATATCTGTGGATTTGCGAATGTGAAATCCTTGGAAAGAGAATTTAAAAGAAACATCATTGTAGCCCAACTAAATGGAAACAAGAACATCAATCGTTATAATTTGACTAATACTGGTTATAAAACAACTATAAGTAATCGCTTACATTCAATACACTTGAATACAGGAGGGTATTTGAATGAACAATACTTTTTAAGATGATTCTTGCATGCGCATTGATGTTACCAATCGCAGGATGCAGTGCAGAAAAGAAGTCTTCCGTAGCAGGAAGCGATGTAATTACAGGAGCATATGATATGACAATTACAGGATATGATTGGGGTTGTGGAACAGATAGTATCATAATGAATTTAGACCACCCACTAGATGCAGTTTCAACAGATTCATTTACGGTAACAGAACACAAGCAAGCAACAAATTTCATGGCAGAGGGATTTCCGGTAGAGGAAGTTGATGTACCACGTCAAATTACAAATGCGTATCTTGTAGATGATAGTGGTAAGAAGACAACGGAACCATCAACACATGTAAAACTCGAACTCTATGTTTCACCAAATGATGGATCACCATTATTATTCTCATTTCCAAGTATGATGAATACATGGTCTCATCCATATACATTAACTGTTACAAAAAGCAGATAATGCAAAACTTACAAAGCAAAGGCACAGAAGTAAAGGACTTTACAATTAGCGTTGATCCAGCATCTAAAAACAACTTCTGCAGATAAATTTAAATTGGATACCTTTAAGGCAAAAGATGGTGTAACGTACCAATACGCTTCCTATAAACCAGAAGGTGGAAGTAAAACATTGGTTGTTTGGTTACATGGTCTTGGTGAGGGTGGAACAGAAAATACAGATCCTTACGTAACATTGCTTGCAAATAAAGCGGCAGTTCTAGGGGATGAATCATTCCAATCAACAGTAGGTGGGGCAAATGTTCTTGTGCCACAATGTCCAACATACTGGATGGATAATGATGGTAAGATGACAAACTCCACTGGTGGTGGCATTCATGCAGATGGCACATCACATTATTTGGAATCTTTACATGAATTGATTGCAAAGTATAAAGAGGAAACTGGCTCTACAAAGGTTGTAATTGCTGGTTGTTCAAATGGTGGATATATGACAATGTTAATGGCGCTAAACTATCCAACAGAATACGATGCATATGTACCAATTTGCGAAGCATTACCAAATGCATTAATTACAGACGAACAAGTTAAGACATTAGCTGACTTGAAGATGTATTATGTTTATTCTCAAGATGATACAACAGTTGTACCCAGAACTTCATGAAGTACCACTTCTACAAAGATTAGAAGCTGCTGGAGCAAAAACAAACATATGCATCAGTAACAGAACATGTTGTAGATACAACAGGAACATATTACGCAGATGAAAATGGACAGCCAACATTAGAGAACACAGGCAAGCCATATCAGTACATGGGACATTGGAGCTGGATTTATTTCTTCAATAACACATGTGATGCAAATGGTTTGAAGGCATGGGATTTCATCGCTAATGCAGTAAAAATAAATATAGTTCGTACCAGAAGCCGATCTAATGATCGGTTTTTATTTATTTGTGGATACTGGCGTATTTTTGTATAGATACTTTAGTAGACTGAAAAATGAAAAAGAGAAACATATTCTAGAAGGGATAAACCTAAATGAAAACTAATACAAGCTAGTATAAGAAATAAGGAAATTATTTAATGTGCTATTTGCAAGTATACTTCTTAATCGTATTTGATATAGAAAAACATTGTACTATACTTTGTATAGCGAGTTTTAGCAGCCGTAACAATCAATAATACTTTTTAAATTTTTAATAATAGTTTTTCAGTATTGTGAAATATATAAGCATGAAAGAAAAAAACTCTCTTTCGAGAGTTAACTTCACACTAATGTGAATCCGCAAAGCGGTAATTTCGCTAAAAGCTTGTTTGAACTTACTATGTAAATTATCTTACTGGTATAAGACAATTTCATAATACTAAAAATAAAATTGTTGTCAATAATATTATTTAAAATTGGAGGAAAATGAAAAAAACAATGGTAACAATCTACAACAAGGCAATTACTATTTAGGCTTAGGACGTAGGAACGAATTCAGTTGGATGGGCAGTTACAGACACTGAGTACAATGTTCTGAAATTTAAAGGGAAGTCTATGTGGGGAGCTAGACTTTTTGATGAAGCATCTACAGCAGAAGATCGTCGAATACATCGTGGCAATCGCAGAAGATTAGCTAGACGAAAGTACAGACTATTATTACTAGAACAATTATTTGAAAAAGAAATTCGCAAAATTGATGATAATTTCTTTGTAAGACTACATGAAAGTAACTTATGGGCAGATGACAAGAGCAAACCGTCAAAATTCCTTCTGTTTAATGACACCAATTTTACGGATAAAGACTATTTAAAAAAATATCCAACAATTTATCATTTGCGTAGGGATTTAATCCATAATTCTACGGAACATGATATACGTTTGGTATTTTTAGCGTTGCATCATTTGATTAAATATCGTGGTCATTTTATTTATGATAATTCAGCTAATGGAGATGTAAAGACATTAGAAGAAGCGGTAACCGATTTTTGAAAAGGTATCTTAATGAAAATGATATTGAATTTAAGATTGAAAATAAAAAGAATTTATCAACGTTTTATCTGATAAGCATCTTACAAAGAAGGAAAAGAAAACATCTCTTAAAAAGTTATATGGAGATAGTACAGATTCTGAAATCATTAATATCTCAGTTCTAATAGAAATGTTATCTGGATCGTCTATTTCATTATCTAACCTATTTAAAGATATCGAATTCGATGGAAAACAAAAATTTATCTTTAGATAGTGATATTGAGGAAACATTAAATGATGTTGTAGATATTCTTGGAGATAATATTGACTTATTAATACATGCAAAAGAAGTATACGATATCGCTGTATTAACTTCTTCTTTAGGTAAGCATAAATATTTGTGTGATGCAAAAAGTTGAATTGTTTGAAAAGAATAAAAAGACTTGCAGATTCTTAAGAAATATATCAAGAAAAATCATCCAGAAGACTATAAAAAGATTTTTAGTAGTCCAACAGAGAAGAAAAATTATGCGGCATATAGCCAGACTAATTCAGAGAATATTTGTAGTCAAGAGGAATTCTGTTTTATTCATTAAGCCATATATCAAAGATATGGCAAAATCTGAAAATGAAGATGAACTTAGAATTGCAAAGGAAGTTGAGGATAAATCATTCTTAACTAAATTAAAAGGGAACAAATAACTCTGTTGTACCATATCAAATTCATGAAAGAGAATTAAACCAAATTCTCAAAAAAATATCGTAGGGTATTTACCGTTTATGAATGATGAACAAGATGATATATCTGCAGCCGATAAGATTAAACTAATTTTTAAGTTTAAGATACCGTACTATGTTGGACCACTAAATACAAAATCTACTCGTTCATGGGTATATAGAAGCGATGAAAAATATATCCATGGAATTTTAGTAATGTTGTTGATTTGGATAAGACCGCACATGAATTCATGAATCGATTAATTGGTCGTTGTACTTATACAAATGATCCAGTTCTACCGATGGATTCACTACTATATAGTAAATATAATGTTTTGAATGAAATCAATCCTATCAAGGTGAATGGCAAAAGCAATACCTGTTGAAGTTAAACAAGCTATTTATACCGATCTTTTTGAAAACAGTAAGAAAAAGTGACTAGAAAATCAATTTACATTTACTTATTGAAGAATGGTTATATTGAAAAAGAAGACATCATTAGTGGTGTAGATATTGAAATAAAAAGCCAAGTTGAAATCATATCATGACTTTGCTCAAATTATGGAAGAGAATAAGTGTACACCAGATGAAATCGAAAAATTATTAAAGGTATTTTAGTTTATTCTGATGATAAATCAATGCTTAGAAGATGGTTAAAGAACAATGTCAAGGGATTATCTGATAATGATATTAAGTATCTTGCAAAACTCAATTACAAGGAATGGGGTAGATTATCTAAGACGTTATTAACTGATATTTATACAATTAATCCTGAAGATGGAGAAGCATCTAATATTCTTGATATTATGTGGAATACAAATGCTACGTTGATGGAAATTTTGAATAATAAAAAGTATCAGTTTAAACAGAATATAGAAGATTACAAAAGCAGAAAATTATGATGTGAAGCAAAGTCTGCACGAGGAACTAGATGATATGTATATCTCTCCAGCTGCGAGACGTAGTATTTGGCAGGCATTGCGTATTGTAGATGAAATTGTAGATATTAAAAATCTGCCCCAAAGAAAATCTTCATTGAAATGGCTAGAGAAAAAGAAGAGCGCAATGAAGAAAAAGAGAACTGAATCACGTAAAGATGCACTTTTGGAGTTATACAAATCTTGTAAATCCCAAGCTGATGGTTTTTATGATGAAGAATTATTTGAAAAAGTTAAGCAATGAGAGTAATTCAAGATTACGTAGAGATCAACTATATCTTTACTATACTCAAATGGGTAGAAGTATGTACTCTGGAAAGAGAATTGATTTTTGACAAGCTGATTAATGATAAGAATACATATGATATTGATCATATTTTACCCACGTTCAAAGATTAAAGATGATAGTATTACAAATCGTGTTTTTAGTTGAAAAGGACATTAATGGCGAGAAGACTGACATTTATCCTATCTCAGAAGACATACGTCAAAAGATGCAACCGTTCTGGAAAATTCTGAAAGAAAAAGGGATTGATCAATGAAGAGAAATATAAACGTCTTACTCGCAATTATGAATTAACTGACGATGAACTATCTTCTTTTGTGTTGCAAGACAGTTAGTTGAAACACAACAATCTACAAAAAGCACTGGCAACACTATTACAGAAAGAATACCCATCAGCTAAAATTGTATATTCCAAAGCAGTGAATGTTAGTGAGTTCAGAAATAGAAAAAGATAAAGAACTGCCGAAGTTTAGAGAAATAAATGATTTACACCATGCAAAGGATGCATATCTAAATATTGTTGTAGGCAATGTTTATGATACTAAATTCACAGAAAAATTCTTTTAAAAATATTCGTAATGAGAATTACAGCTTAAAGAGGGTGTTTGATTTTAATGTGGCTGGAGCATGGGATGCTAAAGGAAGTACTTTTGATACTGTTAAAAAGTACATGGCTAAAAATAATCCTATTATTACGTTTGCTCCATATGAAGTTAAAGGAGAACTTTTTGATCAACAAATTGTTCCAAAGGGTAAAGGACAATTTCCTATTAAACAAGGTATGGATATCGAAAAATATGGTGGATATAACAAGCGGAAAGCTGCTTATTTAATTGAGGTTGATCATTTAGAAAGAAAGAAAAGGATACGTACACTTGAACCGGTTTATATTAAAGATATTAAATCTTATATAGAAAATCCATTAAAATATTGTGAAAAAATATTGGGGTTAATTGAGCCAAATATTATCAAACCTAAAATATTAATGGGATGTATTTACAATGTCGATGGCAAAGTAATTGTTCTTAAAGGGTTGACGGACTCTAGAATTGCATATCATCATACATATCAACTTGTATTAGATCAAAATCATACTTTATATTTGAAGAATATATTTAAGTATATTCAAGAAAAATGAGAAGAATGATGATTTAGAACGGGCAAAAATTCTAGATATTAATTCCATAAATAATCTAGAACTATTTGATTATCTTAGAGAAAAATAGCCAATTCAATATATTCATCTATTCTTATTAGTGTTTTTAAAGTAATAGCAAAGAATAGAGTGAAGTTTGGAAAAATTAAGCGTGTGAGCAATGCAAAAGTTCTGAAACAAATTATTTTTGCATTTAGATGTAATCTTGTACCTTCTGATTTAAGGGATATAAACGGAAGTGACCGGCATGTTAAAAATGTCTAGATTAATTTCTAAACATAAAAAAATTTATGTTAATTCATCAATCAGTAACAGGACTATTTGAAAAAGAGGTAGATTTATTAAAAGTAATATGGGCTGGCGTACGGTAATCATATCAAATACCGCGAAACTTGATTATAAAATGGATTACTTAGTAGTTCGTTCAAATAATCAAGTTTCACGGATTCATCTTAGTGAAATTTCTTTGATAATTGTTGAAACACCATCTGTCTCTCTGACAGCATATCTATTAGTGTGAACTTGCGGCAAATAAGATTGGAATAATATTCTGTGACGAAAAAGATATCCTAACGGGCAATACATTCCATTTTATGGGTCGCATGATACCAGTGAGAAAATTAGAAAACAGTATAACTGGAATATAAATTCAAAAATGACTATTTGGAAGGAGGTAGTGACTAGAAAAATTATTGGTCAGATGAATGTCTTAAATAAATATAATCATATAAGTTCTGGTGAAAAATTAAAGCAATATTCTTATGATGTTGAAATAGGGGATACTACAAATCGCGAAGGACATGCAGCAAAGGTTTACTTCAATTCATTATTCGGAAAAAGATTTTTCGCGTGATGATAAAGAGAATATAATCAATGCTCAATTGAATTATGGATATAGTATTCTTCTTTCAACAGTTTGTAGAGAAATTGTAAAAATGGATATATTACACAGATTGGGATTCATCACGATAATATTTTTAATAGTTATAATCTTGCTTGTGATCTGATGGAACCGCTACGACCTTTTATTGATTTGCTAATATTAAAACTTGAACATACTGCTCTTTCAACTGATATTAAGCAATCAATACTTACCTTCCTTAATAGGAAGGTAAGTATTATGGGTCGAGAACAATACATGCTAAATGCAATCGAAATTTATATTAAGAGTATACTGGATGCAATTTCGTCTGGAGATCCTAATCTAATTAAATTTATTGAATATGAATTTGCGTGTTATGAGAGTGATAGTATTCTTTGATTTACCCTATAACTACGATACAAGGTATTCGTGCATATACAAAGTTTCGTAGATTCTTATTGAAAGATGGATTTATTATGATGCAAGAATCAGTATACTCAAAATTGGCACTAAATCAGTTGGCTGCAAATGCATTGATTTCTCATGTAAGGAAAAATAGTCCTGATGAGGGATTGATACAAATACTTACAGTAACTGAAAAACAGTATTCAAATATGGAAATGATTATAGGAAACAAAAAGGGTGATGTTATAAATTCATCAGAAAGAATGATTGTATTATGAAACTAGCTTATTCTAAAATTTTTGAAACACTAGATTTTTGAGAAACAGTCACAAACATTAGTGGTTGAAAATGTTGAATTATTACGAACTATTATTTATCAACTTAAATTTCAAATAAATAATAAGATAGGAGATTTTTATTCTTTCGGATAATGATGAAATTTTAGATATTTCTAAAAACATTTTATTGATTACAGATGTATTCGAAATTAGTAGCTTATCTAAGCAGTTGAAAAACAAATTACAACAGTATGTAGAGACTAGCTATGATAATGATGATTTATACCAAGATGTATATCAGAAATTAATTGAATTTGGGAATGATTTAATTAATTCAGCACCATACCCTTTATGCTTTAGTCAAAGTTTAACTAGAATTGATATTATTAAGATATTGGACATACAACTTGAACATAATTATTCATCATTATTAGAAGAGGTAATTGATTACATCGATATCTTTTTCTCAAATTATCAAAACTAAATTATTTGTTTTTTGTATCACTGCGTAGTTTTTCTGACAGATGAAGAATTTAAAAATTTTATGAAGATAATGGACTATAAAAGGTATTAGAATTTTTGCTGATTGAGAGATATCTATCGTTGGATAACGAGTATTAACAACAATGTTCATATAATTGATAATGATCTATGTGTGATATAATTGGTATGCAAAATAGCATACCAATTACTATATTGGATATTTACATGTACTCAACATTTGAGGTTTGAGAACTATATAAATTATGCTGGTAGCAAAAACAATTCAGATTGTTTCTCAATTTCATCGTAGTGTTTGAGAACTATGTAAATTATGCTGGTAGCAAAACGAAAGCCAGCTTGTCTATTTCCATAGCTTGTTTGAGAACTATGTAAATTATGCTGGTAGCAAAAACTGTCCATGACTGGTCTATCTCCCGATACGTGTGTTTGAGAACTATGTAAATTATGCTGGTAGCAAAAACTAGAGATAGTCTATCTCAAATGCAAAAGATATGTGTTTGAGAACTATGTAAATTATGCTGGTAGCAAAACAGATCTAGACTTTATGTAATGCATATTAAATGTTTGAGAACTATGTAAATTATGCTGGTAGCAAAAACCCATTATAACTGGTCATACGAGAAAGTCATGTTTGAGAACTATGTAAATTATGCTGGTAGCAAAAACCCTCTATAATCCATATACGTCATACGATGTGTTTGAGAACTATGTAAATTATGCTGGTAGCAAAACTCATGAAATTCTGCATAGCGCATAGATTACATGTTTGAGAACTATGTAAATTATGCTGGTAGCAAAACCCGACTCTGGCAAAGTGCAGCAAAGATACGTGTTTGAGAACTATGTAAATTATGCTGGTAGCAAAACCCGTATCACATTCTGCATATCACAGTGTTTGAGAACTATGTAAATTATGCTGGTAGCAAAACCGTCTCTAAGTGATATGCGTCATACGATGGTTTGAGAACTATGTAAATTATGCTGGTAGCAAAACTGATGATCGTTCGAAAAGTCCACAAAATATGCGTTTGAGAACTATGTAAATTATGCTGGTAGCAAAACGACTTGACTATGGGTCCATATAGTCCACATGGTTTGAGAACTATATAAATTATGCTAGTAGCAAAACTAAAAGTTTGCTAGATCCTTCGTCGAAATCGTATGGTTTGAGAACTATGTAAATTATGCTGGTATGCAAAAACGCTTTAAGTGATAAGTCGATAAAGATGTCGTTTGAGAACTATGTAAATTATGCTGGTAGCAAAACTCTGACACGTTTGCTAATCTATCATGTATCGTTTGAGAACTATATAAATTATGCTGGTAGCAAAACACTTTACGTACATCAGTTACACATGTGTCGTTTGAGAACTATGTAAATTATGCTGGTAGCAAAACTATAAAGTTTGCAGTACACTCATCACAGTTTAGTTTGAGAACTATGTAAATTATGCTGGTAGCAAAACTATATATATAAGCTATCAGATCTTACGTGTTTGAGAACTATATAAATTATGCTGGTAGCAAAACTCTATATCTGTCAGACTAATTACACTTATCGTTTTGAGAACTATGTAAATTATGCTGGTAGCAAAAACAATCTGACATGCATGATATTACCACGATTACGTTTGAGAACTATGTAAATTATGCTGGTAGCAAAACCCTGATACGTTGTAGTCTCATTACTATACATGGTTTGAGAACTATGTAAAATTATGCTGGTAGCAAAACAGATCTACATTCTGACTGATTACGCACATACGTTTGAGAACTATGTAAATTATGCTGGTAGCAAAACCATGATGCTATGAGTGCTAATTTCATAGCAGTAGTTTGAGAACTATGTAAATTATGCTGGTAGCAAAACCGATTCCTTTACGGTGATGCTCTGAAATGGTTTGAGAACTATGTAAATTATGCTGGTAGCAAAACCCATTGACTGCATCTAGTTGTACAGCATATATGTTTGAGAACTATGTAAATTATGCTGGTAGCAAAACCAATTCGTCTAGATATTCTCTAGACAATATGTTTGAGAACTATGTAAATTATGCTGGTAGCAAAACCAATGTGTATCAGATGGAGTTTAGTCTACATTGTTTGAGAACTATGTAAATTATGCTGGTAGCAAAACCCGAATTCGTCATTAGATGATTCTCTGCACTGTGTTTGAGAACTATGTAAATTATGCTGGTAGCAAAACATTGATCGTACAGTTGAATATCGTAGCAAGTGTTTGAGAACTATGTAAATTATGCTGGTAGCAAAACTTCGTACATTTATAGAGTCATCATCGCTATGTTTGAGAACTATGTAAATTATGCTGGTAGCAAAAACTCTACCGTCTGAATATCTCATGACTTGCGTTTGAGAACTATGTAAATTATGCTGGTAGCAAAACATTTGCAACTTTCATCAATACCAAAGTGTTTGAGAACTATGTAAATTATGCTGGTAGCAAAACAATACAGATAGTCACAACATTTGAATGATGTTTGAGAACTATGTAAATTATGCTGGTAGCAAAACGTATGGCTTCCGATCGTTATTACCCATGCTGTTTGAGAACTATGTAAATTATGCTGGTAGCAAACTCACCTCATACATTTGACATGCTAATTCGTTTGAGAACTATGTAAATTGATGCTGGTAGCAAAACCCGCCGAGACAGCAAGATATCTTTTACCCTTGTTTGAGAACTATGTAAATTATGCTGGTAGCAAAACCGTATATAACTGGTCTACACCAAGTGATATGTTTGAGAACTATGTAAAATTATGCTGTAGCAAAACTTTGGAGATGTTCCATTGGCCACTTCTGTTTGAGAACTATGTAAATTATGCTGGTAGAAACCTTTCAATCTACCTTTACATCCGTAAATTGTGTTTGAGAACTGATGTAAAATTATGCTGGTAGCAAAACTGAATTCCTGTAACTTTGCAACGCAAAGGTTTGAGAACTATGTAAACTATGCCAGGTGCAAAAACTAATATAGTTATGTCACATCAAACGAACCGTTTGAGAACTATGTAAATTATGCCGGTAGCAAAACTCTTCTGCCAAAAGATATATCAGATATGTTTTGAGAACTATGTAAATTGTTAGTAGCAAAAAACAGAACACGGATAACATCGTTCTAGTGTTAGTTTGAGAACTATGTAAATTATGCTGGTAGCAAAACCCGTACTCGATCTATTGACTGATTAACATCGTTTGAGAACTATGTAAATTATGCTGGTAGCAAAAACAAAATTTTGCTGACATAATAAAGGGAAAACCGTTTGAGAACTATGAAAATTATGCTGGTAGCAAAACAAAGTTATTTACAACATCAAACACAGAACTGTTTGAGAACTATAAATTATGCTGGTAGCAAACGTAAAAATCAATAACTTCGCCTGTTATTTTCGTTTTCGAGAACCCGGTAAATTATTTAGATGCTAGAACACCATAATAAAACCTGGATCACCTGAGGAAAGTAAAAAGACGTAGACCAAGCCCCCAAGAGGGAGCGTACATCTTGATGAATTATATCAGATATTGCCTCTTTATTTTGCAGAAGAAGTTTGAACAGTTTTTATCAAAGCAGATAGCTTTTTCGTTTTACGTGAAGTGTTAGTAATCAGAGGCAAAGAAATACTACGTGTGGACTGCTAAAATTGGTCTGCGCTTAGTATTTTCGTGCTTTTTGTTTATAACTTATTAATCTTGTGCATTTTAAATATAAGAAATAACAAAATTGAATTCATAATTGAGTTTGTTCGATATTAATAAAAGGCGATAACATCATAGTTATACTCTTTTACATAAATGTAACGAATCTCACTGGCACGCCACTATCCGGCATCTGCTTGATTTATAAGACTCACGGTCACATAGTGATTTCTTCCGTCTCTGTATATCTGCAAATATAATCATAATTTTAATAATCATTTTTAATTAGACACTAATTAAAATATATATATACATTAAAACAGAGGATTTTATTTTTAAAGTTGGCATATTTTTATACAAAATAAATAGTAATTTTTAAATTATGAGTAGTACTTATTTATTATAAAGGAAAAATATGTCTGTTCATTTTTCTCCTATCTGGTTCCGCCCATTTGATTTCTAATCTTATATAAACATTATTCTGCTTCTATGTGCTTCCCGTGCTTACGTTTTGACAGTGCCATAGACTTGTTCTTGTAATTTTAACTCAAAAGAAAGACTGCTCTCTCAGTCTTGTTTTGATTGTTTATATGCTATATAATAAACGAAAAGCAGTCATGGTCTGCGAAGCGTTTACCGCTTTAGACCTACGGTTGCTTTTTATCGAGTGTTGGTATATTGTTACAACCTTTTTGTTTCTAATCGATAATAACAAAACCCCAATCAAACCGAGCTTTTACTTTTCAATATTTAATCTAGGTGTTACGTGGTATGTACTAGCCATAAAGTCTGGACTACATGGCTT
>BNJT01000240.1_pt1 | contig 13047 bp, 18 predicted proteins | sample 8540491 | NCBI WGS metagenome assembly BNJT01 (sample SAMD00202455, study PRJDB9452) | human saliva metagenome | host: Homo sapiens
TAGAGTAGGAAGGTAAATATTATACTATTCAACTTTATTAAATCTGGTTTCAACAAATAGTCGCCTCAAAAGGCGTACCGCCTGGCTGTATTAGATGCAATCTCTTTGTTGGTGGTGGTTTCACACACAGCCACCCGAAGGTGGTCGCTAAAAATCTTGACCGCTATGGCAGAAGATAGATTAGTTTTCAACACACAGCCACCCTGAAGGTGGTCGCATGCAACAAGCAGTATTAGCCGATCAAGCAGTTGTGTTTCAACACACAGCCACCCGAAGGTGACGCCCAAAAAGTTAAAAATCTCTTTCAAAATCAATATAGTTTTCAACACACAGCCACCCGAAGGTGGTCGCACAAGAAAAAGATGCTCAAAAATGGCTTGATTTTATAGCTTTCAACACACAGCCACCCGAAGGTGGCCGCTAATCTGCTCTAAATCGTTTTTCATCTTCGGCATTGTTTCAACACACAGCCACCCGAAGGTGGTCGCTGGCTTAAACACACGCACAGCATTTGGAGATATAAAGTTTCAACACACAGCCACCCGAAGGTGGGTCGCTTTCTAAAGGTTTCAAGGTTAACATTGGGACGGTTAGTTTCAACACACAGCCACCCGAAGGTGGTCGCTCTCATTTCAGCGCCGAATAATATCCAATTTTTCTTGTTTTCAACACACAGCCACCCGAAGGTGGGTCGCAATATTACATTATGAGAATCACAGGCGATAGTTTCAACACACAGCCACCCGAAGGTGCGTTGCACAAAAAGGCTATTTTTAATTGATAGCCTTTGATTGTTTTCAACACAGCCACCCGAAGGTGGGTCGCGATATTCAGGGGGAGATCAACTACTGCTTGCAAAGTTTTCAACACACAGCCACCCGAAGGTGGTCGCGTTTGCTATCGCTCTTGAGGTTAGTGCTGATAGATTGTTTCAACACACAGCCACCCGAAGGTGGTCCGTTAGATATTGACCGTTCCAAATCGGCATAGCACGGTTTTCAACACACAGCCACCCGAAGGTGGTCGCAATCTTGCTTTGATTGTTCATTTTCAAAACGTAGTTTCAACACAGCCACCCGAAGGTGGTCGCATAATTTAGCCAGTATTTTTGAAATGCAGTGCGGACGTTTTCAACACACAGCCACCCGAAGGTGGTCGCCCGTACTGCCGGTGATGTTATTAGTGGAACGGTTGTTTTCAACACACAGCCACCCGAAGGTGGCGCCCACTCATGACCGTTAGACGCAGATACTTTCCATTGTTTCAACACACAGCCACCCGAAGGTGGCGCCAACATATCGCAAGATAATTTCTGCTTTTTATGAAGTTTCAACACACAGCCACCCGAAGGTGGTCGCTTTAGGTATTCTTGCTGGCATAGTTCCCACCAAAAGTTTCAACACACAGCCACCCGAAGGTGGGTTGCAGAGCAACCTCGGCCATGCCTTTTTGTCTCGCAATTGTTTCAACACACAGCCACCCGAAGGTGGGCGCTTTGGCAAGACATTATTGGTTACGCAACACTTGGCGAGTTTCAACACACAGCCACCCGAAGGTGGGTACGCAAAAAGGAAACGAGCATGGAAAAAGGAAAAATTATTGTTTTCAACACACAGCCACCCGAAGGTGGTCGCAATTTTCAAATTACGCTTTTCTAAAGCCACATTAAGTTTCAACACACAGCCACCCTGAAGGTGTCGCCACCATCTACTAAAGCGGAATTAGGCGAGATATTAATGTTTCAGCACACAGCCACCCGAAGGTGGTCGCCGCTGAAATGGCTCTTTGTTTCGTTGGTTGTGGTTTCAACACACAGCCACCCGAAGGTGGTCGCTGACGAGATTTGTTATTTTTGCGTACAGTAGATATGTTTCACACACAGCCACCCGAAGGTGGTCGCCTGGCTATGTGGTTTGTTTATTCCTAGGATTAATTGGTTTCAACACACAGCCACCCGAAGGTGGTCGCCCTGCGTAGTGATTTCAGATTGCACTTGTTGAGCTGGTTTCACACACAGCCACCCGAAGGTGGTCGCTTTTCCCCACGCATTGCTGTTCAGCGGTGTTTTAACTGTTTCAACACACAGCCACCCGAAGGTGGGTCGCCACCAGATTCAAACTTGCCTTTCACTTCACCACTGTTTTCAACACACAGCCACCCGAAGGTGGTCGCAGATGCTCTACTGCTTCGCCGTATGTGTTACCCATGTTTCAACACACAGCCACCCGAAGGTGGGCGCGATTAGTAATGATTGTTATTACTAATCCAGATGGTTTTCAACACAGCCACCCGAAGGTGGTCGCCCGCCTATCCCTTTGATATTTGTCGGAAAATGTGAGTTTCAACACACAGCCACCCGAAGGTGGGTCGCAATGATTGGCACTAATTGCGGTGTCTATGGGTGAGTTTCAACACAGCCACCCGAAGGTGGTCGCGTATAAAAGTATAATGGAAAAATGAAAAAGAGTTTTCAACACACAGCCACCCGAAGGTGGTCGCTCTACTAGGGGATAATTCAGCATAAGTATCAATGTTTCAACACACAGCCACCCGAAGGTGGTTTCGCCATTATCGTGTTTTTCGATAAACATTATTTAACTGTGTTTCAACACACAGCCACCCGAAGGTGGCTGCTCCCTACATAAAAAAGCAAGAAAAATCAGCAAATTAAATACCGTATTTCGCTAACTGATTTTATGACAAGGAGTTTAGTCAGTATAACGGCCGTATTGCCGTTATACAAATAGATAAGTCATCCAAATTGTTAAAGAAAACGAAGATCGCTATCCCATCAGGATTTTTAATGAGAACAATAGGTTAGCGAACTAAATGACAAGTACGTCTTTAAATACATCTATTGCTGGTTTTGTCCCATGATGTTCCACTTTATTACGCCATTTACTGCCTAAATGATAAAAACGCAGACTGTCACATGTGGGATCGTAGGTTTCCAACAGTTTGTTTTTCAACATAACCCACTGGTCAGGCGTGACATCACATTCAAATACCGAATATTGCGCCCGCACGCCGTAATCCAAGCAATGTTTTGCGATGCAGCGCAATCGCGCTTGCCCATTTGGATCGTCAAAAGAAATGTCGTAAGTAATCAGCATTAACATAGTTTATCTCATCAAAAAAACGGCGGATATTCTGCTAAATCTCCGCGTAAGTGCTGCGCCAACAGCATTGCCTGAATATACGGCGGCGGTCAATTTCCACTTCCTCGCCTAAAAACGGATGAACGATTTTCTCCTGCTTTTTTTCGCCTGCAAGGCTTGGAACAAGAGCTTACGCGCATCGGATTTCAAGCTCACCGCGCCACTTGCCTCGGCGACAAAATCCTGCGGTTTGATTTGCCCGCGGTTAATCAGCGACAACACCAGCCTGTCTGCCCACCACGCGCGGAATTCTTCCAAAATATCTTGCGCCAAACTATCGCGCCCCGGTCGGTCGGCGTGCAGAAAGCTACCTGTGGGTCCAGTCCCACGCCTTGCGCCGCACCGCTGATGTCCTTGCCCAAGATACTGTACACAAAACGACAACAGCGCATTCACCCCGTCTCTGGGCGGACGGCGGTTGCGCCCATCAAAAGTAAAGCTGCTTTTTCGCTCAAAAAGTCGCCCGAACACGCCGAAAATAACGTGCCGTCGCATCGCCTTCAATGCCGCGCACCACATCCAGCTCCATGCGCGCCCTTCAACTCTGCCGCAGCTGAAATGTTCAAAGCATCGACCACACGTTGAATCGCCACATTCTCGCCGTAATTGCGAATCTGCCGCTGAAGCACCCGCTTACTCGCCTGAATCTTCGCCGCGATGATATTGCGCGCAATCGGCACAGGGCTTTGCTCCGACACCTGATACTGCGCCCGACGCGAGACGACATTGCCGCTCTGCCGCCCTGAAGTCGCCCCAAAGAAACGTCCGTTTTCCGTAAAAACGCCAAATTCACATTATTTTCACCGCAAAACCCTAACAAAAAAACGGCGACACCAGCACATTCCCAAAGCAGAAAATATGCCCGATAGAATGCACCGGCAACTGCGCCACCTTTTTACGCTCCTGCTCCACCACCAACGTCTCCCGCTCCTTATGCAGATAGCTACCTTGGGTAGTGATGTAGAGCGTGTTTTGCAGTTTGCGCATGGGGAATTCCTTGGGTTTTGACCGCACTTTTTGGGCGATTCGGCTACCTGAAAATTATCTGTATGCTGGGTTAGGCGGAACGCCGTAACCCTAACGAAACAGTTCGTTTGCTTAAATATTGTTTTTCAGACGACCTCGAGCTTGAAATCTCAACATTTTGTTGGGTTACGCCTATAGCCAACCTAACCTACGCTTGCTAGCTACGGCTTGCTAAACTATTTCTAAAAATATTTCTACCAACGTAAACAAAAATCCATTAATGATATCAATTCTTTGATGGATTTATCACAACTTAATTTATATATACTAATTTCATGAAGATATGTAGACTTCGCTTCTTCAAATGTGTAATAAGGGAAAATGAGTCCTGGATATTTCTGTTTTAACTCTTCTAATTTTTTCCAAACATAGCACATACATATTATCAGGCCCCCTTTAATATTTGTTCAATATGTTTCTCAGAATAACCTTGTTTTCTAAGGTCTTCCAGCGCTTCCCCGAAACACATTTTTAAATAAATTAAATCGCTTTTTCTTTCTTCAACCAATTAAGAGCAATTTGCTCCCCTTCTGATTTTTAAAATAGCTAGAAACAATTTATCTATAACTGCTATATTGCTTTTTATCCTGCTTTATAGAGACTCTCCAAAATAGTCACTCTTATGAAGGGTGGTAATAGAGAAATAATGCTCTGTGCCTCAGGTTTTTGAACCAAATCTATATTTGCTAAAATAGTTAATAAATAAATAACTGATAACAAAATTTAAACTATTTAGTGCAGACTCGCAATCTGAATCTTCAATTGTTTCCTTTTAATTCAGTATCTAAATGTGTTGCTCGCATTACCTAAATCTACTAAATTTTTTTAATATGATTTTTAATTTCATCTGACAAAATTGCATTTGGCAGTTTCTCATCAAATCTCTTATTAAATTTCCCCAAATGAAAAATGGTCGTTTATTTTAAGCAATATTCGGCATAGAATTTCAGTGTATTGCCGAATAAGTGTTACGCGTCCTCTATTAGATAATCCTTTAGATAGAAAAATATCACTTAAAATTTCTTCTGATACTTCCGCATATCTTTCTGGCAAAGTAGTCATATTTTTCCTTATTAAATCATTAAATCAAAGTTACAATTAAATGTTTCTCACTCCCCAAACAACCCCTCCACATACCCCTACACTCTATCCCGTTTGCCCAACAGCTCCGGCTGGCAAATCTCCACCAGCGAGCAGACTTTGCGGCTGTTTGCCGTAGTTAGGCGGCAGGGTTTGGTCGCTGTTTAAGAGTTCGCGGACGGCGGCATGATGGTGGCGAGGGTTTGGGCGCGCAGGTCGTCTGAAAACACGATGGAGACGCGGTGTCGGGTTTGCATATACCACAGCGCGCCCTCAAAGACGGTTTGCCCCTGTCATTTCTTCCAAGCACAAGCCTTGGGCGCAAAGCTGGATTTCGTCCATCGGATCGGGTTTGGGCTTGCGCGTTTGTATTCCACGGGTTTCAGACGACCTGTCTTCGTTTCCACTTCCACCAAATCCAATACGCCGCTGATGCCCAGTTTCTCCGCCGACATGCACCGTCCGCTCAAAGCGCACGCCCTTTCGCGTTTCCGGCTCGCCCGAATCCACCCGCTCATGCAACGCCCGTCCCTGCGCGGTTAAATAATTCTCCGCCCACGCCTGCTCGTTATGAATCAAGGCACATTGGCGCGGACAGAAGGCGTAGTGTTGCAGGGCGGAAAGGGGAATCAGGCGCATGTCCTGATCTTCCCCTTGGATTTCGGTTAAAAGTGCGGTCATTTTTCAAACGTTTTTTTACAGCAACTCTTCCACACTCACGCCATTCAGGCCGTCTGAAACCACGCTGATTTTGTAATCGCCAAAACCGCTTGCCGGCGTACCTGATTCGCCGTTTACGCATTCGACTTTTACGGCGTCAAACAGTTTATGTGCAGGCTGGGCGCCGAGTGCGCTATCGTGTTTGAAAAACAATCAGTTTGCGTGCTCGCCATTTCGCCACGGGCGATGGAGCGGTCATGCTCAAACATCAGCGTCAGTGCTTGCCAGAGTTTGGCTAAGTCGTCATCTGAAAAACCGGTTTTTGGCGGCAAGGTTGGCGGAGATAAAGCCGTGCACGCGGTAGAGCGCGTAAGGGACGATGTATTTGCGCCCCCATAGTGCGTTCTTTTTCCAAGTCTTTTTCGTTAGTTACCGCCATGCGGGTGATGGAAACTTCCAACGGCACAATCGGGTCGATGGATTGGGCAAACGCCAGTTGTACCGGGTCGCGCACTTGTCCGCTGTTGACTTCGGTGGTCATCACCGCGCCGAAGGTGCGGATATCAAAGAAGTTTTTGCACATCCACGCGGTAATGTCGCGAGCTTTGGCTTCGTCTTTGGGCAATCTTTAGTATTTGGTTCAATCCCTAAAAGCCTCATAAGCGCGTTTTGTTTTGCAGGTTCAACACGCTTTTTTTCTTTGACGTAGATTTCGTAACCGGCTTCGTTTTCGCCGCTGATTTCTACAAAATTACGGATTTTACGTTTCAGGCAAACATCGGTTACCAAACCTTTGCTGGATTCGGGGTCAAGACGCGCAGATATTGCCCGCATCGGGATCGCCGTTGGGGTTGCCGTTGGTTACATCAAAAAAAGTAAACAAATTCATAGCGGTTTTGAATGGCAGACATTTTCTGGCTCCTTAGTTTTCAATAGTTTCAGCGGTTTCTTTTTAGCAAAATAGCTTTGTTTTTGGTGGTAATAGCCGATAGCGAAGCGGCCTTTGCTCGTCAATGCTCAAATGGCGCGGAAAGGTTTCGGGCAGTTTGGCAAATGATTTCACCCCAAATCTTTATCCAAATTCACCGCCATGCCGGCTTTTGTCTTTACGCAAGCGCGATAAATGGTGTTTTTGCACCCGACAAAAGACGTGGAAAAACGGAAAACGGCACGGCGGATGCAGAGCCGTAATAGCGGTCGGCAATGCCGGCGTTTAATTCGCCCAACGCCTGATATTGAATGCGCTCCAACACGGCAAACAGCCGCCCTAAAAGATAAGCGCGATTCGGGCTTTCATTGTTCAAACTCATAGGAACTCCTTCTTCGATAAAACCTTTTTCTAAAACGCCGCTGTAATACGGCTTTCATCATCGCCACCCGCAGACCGTTCACATCGCCGTCGGCGCGGGTTCGAGTAATCAGTTGCGACAGCAAACTTAAAGGATACGGCGTCTCGCAAATCACGGCGCGGGTCATTTCACCAGCCAACACGGGCGAGATATTTTCACTTTTGCCCAATACGGCAGTTTGCAATAAAAGTCGCCAAATAGACGGCGGCGTTTTCCATGCACAAGGCTCAAGGGCTAAATCTTGCCAATGCTTCGCCAAGTTTTCCGCCAACTGCCCAAATGTAGTATCTAGCCAAAACCGAACAGAAATCCGCGCAGCATTAGGGGCAAGCCCCTAAGATATAAAAAAACGGGTATTGGGAGAGAGTTCGGGCGCAATTTCTTGCAGTGGGCGACCTTTGCCGATTTGTTCCAATACGTTGAAAAATTTTGGCGCTTTCTTGTTCATCATCCGGCGACGTGAACACTTGCGCGAAGAAGCCTTCGGCGCCTGCGCCGTCGCTTTATCATCCGCTTCCGCCCAAAAGACCGTGCTGGCATCGCCGATGGTCAGGCAGTGATTATTTTCGCGGCGCAACAGATAGTTCAGTGCGGTGGTGTAGGCAAAACGCGGATTGTTCCGGAAACAGGCGCATTTGCGCCTTGCTCCCTTGCCAAAAAGAGGCAAAGGCTTCTTTTATTGAACGAAATAATCGAACCGCCGGAACTTTGCCCGCCAAACACGCCTTTTAATCGCAGGGTGAAGGCGTGCAATAGGGGCAGTGTCGCCGCTAATCAGGCACAAGCTTTCGAGTGCTTCATCGCTTTTCAGGCGACCCTGCCCACAAGGTTTGCGCGTGACTTCGCGTTTATGGATAAGTGTGGTCGGTTTTTCAAGAGAAAATGCGATGTTGGTATCGAGCATTTCGGCAGGCAGATTTTCGGCAGTGAAATGTACAGGTCGCCAGTTTTGCAGAAAAACGGCATAAGGCTTGCAAGCCTTCATCGTCGCTGTTTTGTAGTAAATCGAGATGGTATTGCTTGAAGGCGTCAAAGGTTTTTCAGACGGCGTAAACGGGTTTTTCTTTTGCTTCGGCTTTGTTTTTATTGGCTTCTACGCCAAGCGCGTAGGCGGTTTTATCCCACAAAAATTCGGCTTGATGCCCGACGTGCGTTTTTTTCAGGGCGTGGCACGCTCATCAGCTTCGGTTGCGACTTTTTATCGGCAGTCAGATTCGGCACAACGGTTTTCAGACGACCTTCTTTATCCAACACCAAAAATCCAGCCGATTTTCTCTTCACTAAAACCATAAGGCGACTTTCGGATTGCCCATGTCATCGGTTTCTCTCGCCAAACGGCGGTAATAGCGGGCAAGGGACGCAAGAATCATGCTTTTCACCTCCTCGGCGTAAAACGGCGGCACATCAATCACGCCGTCTTTTTATTTGTGCGCGGAAAAATGCGGTGTATTGCCGTGGTCAAAATCAATATCGTGCAGACATCCAGCCCAAATCACGGTTTGCCTCACTCTCCAATAATGCTGACGGCGGCAGTGACTCGCCTTCGTCAATCAACGCAAAATCGGCAGGGAAATTCACGCACGCCCAAACAAAGGTCGCTGAAAGCATTGCCCCTTTTTCGCACGGCGTTTGAACATCTCGATATGCTTGGTAACGGTCTCATCCGAGCCTGCTTTTGGCGTCAGCACCGCATGGGCTTCAATCACATACGCCACGTCTTTAAGCACCGTTGCGCATAGTCGCTGGCGGTCGTCTTCAATCAGCGTATATAAATCGGCAACGCTCTTACGCTTCATCGCTCCGCTGACCTTACCCGCTGAAATCTTGCCGCCCAACTCATTGCGCCGCACCGACTCAAACCGAATCGGCTTCAACACATAAATCCGATCAATCACCCACCGAATCGCCGGCTTCAATGCACCGCCGCCAAAATCCCGCGCGCGCCGACGGCGTGATGACATCATAAGACACCCGCTCCACCTTCATCTCCGGACGGGTAAAACAGGCATAATCGCCCCCAAATATGTAGGCGGATTTGGTTCATTTGGTTCTCCTTTTGGTTGGGACGTGTGGTTTCAGACGACGTTTTGAAAACGTTGGGAGAATTGACCGCACCTCTACAATAACTGTCTTAAAAATTGACTATAAAAATGTATATCAACTTTAATCATCTCCATTTGCTGGACTAATCTCGTCGCCAATCATCTGCAATAGTTTTTCCAATTTACTTTCCGTTCAACTTGACTAGACCAAACAGCCCAAAAATCAGGATCATCTGATTTTTGGTCTATGATTCTCCGGTAAATCCTTCATCTTAACTAAGACCGGTAACTCAGATGCCCAGCCCAATAGAATCGCATGACGTGAAGGTAATGAAGGTAAATCACGTAATAGTCCGTGTAAATTATCAGGTACAAGTTTATGTACTAACTCTTGATCGCGATCATTGCTGATACGGTGCAAAAGAAAACTATTGCATTGTGAAAAGAACTGTTGGTGAGAGCTCGCTAGGGACGCTGGGAGGATAAGACCAAGCCTAATCCGAATTTTTCGCCCCTCTCGCGCAATTTTTTTCAAAAACTTGACAACAGATTGTTGCTGAACTTTGATTTTCAGCATCATCCTTATATCTCTTTATAAAAGTATGTGCTTCCTCCATTACCAAAACTGTAGGCAATGTTTTTCCTTGATTCAGTTTCCGATAACGTTGCAAAGCCTCTAATGTCATACGTGCAACGACCGCCGTAACCAGATGGATCACGTCAGCAGGCACTAATGAAAGATCTCATAACGGTAACAGAACCATTCTCAGCTTGATTTCCTCCAATATATTTTGTCAACCACTCATCTAATGCAAATTCGTCTTGATTACCAGTAACTACTTTCATTCTATTGTCTGAAAAGCAATGTACGAACACGCATAAGCATGGTTTCCACATATTCAGAAACATTCAATAATTCCGCATTAGCTTCTATACTACGGAGAATTCCTCGCCCGTGAATGGACGGGGTATATCAGCATCAATAGGTAAGATATCGGTATCACTACCACCAAATGTAGAATGCGCTGTTTGTAACAAAGCCAAAAATTCAGTAATTTCATCACGGGAAAAATCATAAGTTGGATATTGAGAACTACGGCTAGTAATGAAACTATCAATTTTATTTCGAACAGTTTGAAGAACAGTTTTTCATCATCTGTAAAAAGAATCTTGTTCTGCTAAACCTGTTTGCCATACTTTTTATCTTTTTCAAAAATTTTTTTAGGTAATGGAAATTTACCCCATGGGGTACCAGCATTGCGTTCTAGTTGTAGAATACTAACTAAAAGTACGCAAGTAACGACGCATTTCATAACTAGGAGTTTCGACTGTACTTTAAGGCTTCATCACGAACTGCTCTTAAAGCCTGGACTAATGTCGGGCGTTGTGTTTTTACTGCTTGCCTGAGTAAAAGCACTCCATTCCGCGCTATTCCAAAAACCATAAAGGAATCTGTAACTGCTTTATTTCATCACTCGGTTCAACTGCATATACACGCACTTCGCTCATATCTTTAAACGTATTTTGCATATTCACCATTTTGGATCAAGGATAATAAAGCGTGCATTAGGGGTAGTCTCTTGCTGTTGTTTTTGCGACCTCTAAAGACCAACGAATAAGCCCCGCGACAGAACAGGATTTTTCCGCTACCTGTATTCCCTAAAAACGGCTAAATGGCGACCGAAAACCCTATCTGGATCTATCATTACTTTGGCGTTAGCTGCCAATGGACTATTACCAATTAAAACAGAACGATTATCGCCTGATTCAACAATAGCTCTAAGCTGGGTTTTGAGTTGGTAACAATACAGGTGCACCAACGGTTGGATAACCTTCAACCCCTCGTTGGAAACGGTAACTTTCCTTGTCGTCTGAAGTTCTATCTCCGTAAAACAAGCAACCTAATGGATTTTAAACTCATTTTTCGTAAGGGATAAGGTAGGTCAATCAAGCCGAAATCTTGCATTCCCCTTGCGTTTTTGGATATTGCGATCGTTCAATCGTGATCCATTCCACTTGTGCAACCAAATAACCCTCATCGCTTGGTATCAACACATAACCATTAATTCGTGGAAATGGGCGTGGTGTACCTGTATTAAGAGCAACACCATCAGGTGCTTCAATATCCAATAAAACCTTAATTTCATCGGGCGACACAAAATCGATTGTACCAATACGCAAAGAATCAGCATAAGCTAAAGGTGATAAACTCATTACAATTCCTCCAAGCCAGTATCGCTGGCTGTTGTTTCTTGCTTCTTATGCTCCTTATCGGATTGCATGGGGTCCATACGCTGTTTAAGTAGTTCACTCATCCGAAATGTAGTTTTATCAATCGCGACTTTTTGGCAGATAATTTTGTGTCAACTTGGTCAAATCAGCTAATTCAGCACCAATCATCAAACTGATTTGGGAAGGTCTCCCCATTTCATTATAAATTTGCATAATACGATCAAGTGGATCATCGTAAGAAATTACAACTAAATGAGTTGAAGGAATAGTCAACATATCGCGAATAGTCCGATTAATATGTTCATCGCCAAAACTATACCCATAAGTTACTAATACACTATTAGGGGCGACAAACAGCAGATGCAAAAATCTCGGAATAATTCCACATAAGGATAACCTGCCGTTTCTCTGTCTTTTGGCGACATTAGGATAAATCATTAATTCGTGTGCAGTTGCCCCCATAAAGACTTGGTGTCTGAAAAAAATGGAGTAATGTCAGTAGCACCAAACGGTAAACCTATACGACGTATATCTCTATCTGTTTGTACCCAATCTACAGAACCATGCAATTTTTGTATATCGAGCAACACCTTCTAAATATCTTGGTTCTCCCCTTATTCCCGGTGGGTTATAGTGCATATCTAAATCCAAGCGTGAGGAACGAAAAAAATCGGCATAAGATTGCCAAGAAAGCGATCTAATAGATGCAAGCCTGCAATTTCCGCTCCGGCTTCAATCAAACGATCATAATTTGTGGTAAAAATATTTAGTCGTTCACGTACACCAATACGGCTAGCAAAAACTCATTAAAAAGTAACTAACGTGTTAAATGCTTGTTCTCGTTTATCTTCATCAGTCGCTACAATACCGTTTTCACTATTTAAAATGGATTGAGCAAAACTTTTCATACCTTCATTTAATTCGTTCCGTAAATTATCTGCCTTCGATTCCCCAAGAATTTCTAATCCTCGCAATAATTCATTCGCAACTCGAAGCTGGTCTTCTAGGTTTCCTTCCTTTCTACCTGCTTTTTTAGCAGATTCTTTAGCTCTATTATCTATTTCATCCTTATAGTTATTTAAATCCAATGCTGACATTCCGGCAGTGACTTTTATTCTGTCGCCAAATAATGAACTGCATGGGTTAATCCAGCACCAACTAACAAGGAAAGATGTTCAGATTGAAAAAAAGTGAAGTCAGCCAAGGTTCAATCCGACTTCGTAAATCTTTTACTGTAAATTCCTGATCTGTCCATGAAGCGCTTGACCCCTCACAGATTTTTGAATTTATTCAATCCACTCGTTGATTCAAATTGTATTGGTTCATAGTCATCACGAACTTTAATAATGTTAACCATTTTTCTTTATTTCCTTAATGTTAGATATTAACTACAACTGGTTTATTCTCTGGTAAATTTCTTTAAAACACCAAACTCTCCCCTTCAAAAACTCCGTATCCTCCCAAGAAAGCCCCGCCACTTCATCATACAAATCCAGCCCA
>BNJT01001718.1_pt1 | contig 13038 bp, 19 predicted proteins | sample 8540491 | NCBI WGS metagenome assembly BNJT01 (sample SAMD00202455, study PRJDB9452) | human saliva metagenome | host: Homo sapiens
GAAAGCCCTGCACATCATGTGAATGGTGTGTATCATCACAAAAGTTAAACCGAGGAAATACCTGAAAACCTGTTTGCCACAACGTAGGGCGAAAGTTCAAGCGTGAGGGCAGCGAAAGCAGAAAAGAAGAAACAGGATATTGATACAGCCTAGTAGCTAACACAAGAGCGAAGAGTTGTAAAGCTGAAATAAAACCTAATTAGTGTCTAGTAAATAAAAAAATAGTGACTGCTAGAAAACGTTAGTGCTAAGTCAATACAAACAAGGGTAAGTTTCGGTAGGAATGTCCTAAGTCTCAAAAAAAGAGATACGGATAACCTCTAACGACTATCTCCTGATGGGAGAGTAAAAGCCACAAGCCAATGGTGGAAGAAAAAAATATTTGGTCTGACTACTCAATAAAGTTGTGTTAGAGTAAGTTAGATTGACATATAGTCTGCGCACGTTCTGTAATGGAAGTGTCTAGGAATGGACCCTAGCTGTTAGGGGTTGCGCCTTAATGGAAACTGTCAAAAGTACGAAATATTCTTTGAAAAACTGAATAACACGATTTAATACGTTGCATATTATTACACAATATGGTATAATGGTTTTATCAACGAATAAAGGAGATAAAACAATGGCAGGAAGACCGAAATCTAAAAAAAGGGATGAAAGTACATACCGCTTTTTAAAAATCTATCCAGATGATAAAGCACGAGCGCAAGCGATGGCGGATAAACTGGATATGAGCTTATCAGCCTACATTAACAAAGCGGTTCTTGAAAAAGGTGGCACGCGATGAGAAGTCAGAAGCTTAGACTAAAACTTACCAAAGAGCAAGAACGTCTTGCATGGTGGTATAGTAAAGTCTCGCGGAACTTTTGGAATCTTTTTAGTGGATATTGATAAGCGGAACAACAAAGGTGAGTTTGATGAAATTTTTGAGTCAAAATGGGAACAAGACCTATCACTCAAAGTTCTATGATAGAGATTTATCATCTCAACCAATCAGATTATCTCACTCTTGCCAAGCTTGTTGTAGGAAAGAATTATGATGAAGAACAAGAACAGTGGTCTTGGTACTATCAACCTAATCAATCCTTTATCTATAATTTTCTTTCGAGAGAACTAGTCAAAATCAAGAAACAAAACAAAGGAAAATTGAATTTTAGGAGTATTGATAAAATCCAACCAAACTTTGATGTACGCTGTGATATTTCCTCCGACAAAAAACGCCCTAGTCGTATCTATCTGAAAGAGAATGGTAAACTACAAATTCCAACTATCGGAGATGTGCGTTTTGGTTCTGTTCGAGCAGATTTTGACCTTTCTTGTAAGAAACAAGTTGCGAATATCTCTTTTGATGGAAAATACTGGTACTTGTCCTATACTGAAGACGTTGACACTCAAACAACTAACTTGCCTGATTATTCCGATGGTGTTGGGATTGACTTGGGCATCAAGACCCTCGCAACTGTTTCTGATGGAACGACTGTCCCAAATATCAAGACCTTCAGGCGAGTTCGGATTTTAAATAAACGTTTGAAGAGACTCCAACGCAAGGTATCTCGTAAATACCATATCAATAAATGCAACAAATACAATAAAACAAGAAACATTATTAAGCTAGAAAGACAAATTAAGTTGATACACCGTTCACTCAGGAACATCCGTATCAATCACATTCGAAATTTGTCTCAGAGCTGGTTCAAAAACAACCACAATTTATCGCAATCGAGGATTTGAACGTGAAGGGGATGATGCGAAATAAGCATCTGGCAAAAAGATATTGCCAATTGTTCCTTTTACACTATCAGAGAACATCTTATTAGAAAGGCGAAAGAACGATACATCGTCATTCGCTTGGTGGAGCGTTTCTACCCCTCTAGTAAAACTTGTTCAAACTGTGGTCATTACAACAAAGACTTAAAAACTCCATCAACGAGTTTACCATTGTGACAACTGTCAAGAGAAGATAGATAGAGATTTCAACGCCTCCTTAAATATTGCGAAAAACCGACAACTATGTACTAGCTTAATCAACTTGTTTTTATTACCTTTGAAAACTAGATGCAATTAGTTTTTAGTGGTAGGTCAGCCGTAAAGCCGAACCACTTAAAATAGATACGCCCTGAAAAAGTATGAGTATATCAAACAAAGAGTAGCTTCGGCAAAAATTTGGCTCAATATGGGAATGTCAATCGTGTTATTCGCTTTTTCTGATTTTTTTCGCACTTTTGACTGACGGTCTGGAACTAGTTTGTTGGAAGGAATAGTAGAGGATGCTGCTGAAGTGATTGGTTTTGACCTGAATCCTTTAGCTATTCTAATTGCAACAGCAAAAAAACTACCAAATATAATCTCGATTCACTGCACCAAGAAATTGAGCGATTTGATGAGAAATTGTTATCTATCAAAGATTATGAGATTCCTCAGTTTGCTATTTTGGAATCGTGGTTTAAAGAAGAACAAATCATCTCTCTGGCAAAGCTAAAAGAAACTATCGACCTTATAGAAGATGAGAAGAACAAGTTGTTTTTTTACCCTCATCTTATCAGAAACCATTCGTGATGTCTCTTTGACTCGTAATGGTGAGTTCAAGCTTTATAAAAATCCCAGTAGAAAAAAAGGGAAGCTTTCAATCCTGATGTTTATCTGGTCTTTATGGATAAGCTTAGGAAGAAATATCACAAGCTAGAAACCTTTTATCGGCAAACAGGCTTCAGTGATAAAAAAACTAAGGTTGTCATTCATCATAAGAGCTTAGAAGAAGGCGATTTACTTGATAAGAGCGTTGATTTAGTCGTTACCAGTCCACCTTATGGCGATAGTCACACAACAGTTGCTTATGGACAATTTTTCAAGGCTATCAAACGAATGGTTAGGGCATGAAAATGCAGTTCACATCGACAGAAATCTTATGGGGGGCAGTCGCCAATGACCTTGGTGCTTTTGGAATCAGTGAATTAGATGATGCAATTTCTGAAATAGAAGTAGCAGAAACCAATTCTAAAACAAAAAGACTCCCTTATGTCCAGTCTTTTTATAAGGACTATGAAGACTCCATTAAGACTGTTGCAAGGACAGTCAAAAAAAGTGGCTATGTCTTATACCTTGTCGGAAATAGGCGTGTTAGGGACGTTGAGTTGCCCACTGACATTATTACAGCAAGAATGTTTGAAAAAGTATGGTTTTGTCCACGAGAAGACCATTGTAAGAGACATTCTCAACAAGAGGATGCCTAAGAAAACCTCCCCTACAAACAAAGCAGGGGACAAAGTTTCTACCATGAAACATGAATACTTAGTTATTTTTACGCAAAAATAAAGACTGTTTATGAAACAGTCTTTTTACTTTTTAATTTTTTTAAAACATAGTGCGCTACTTTCTATTGAGATTAGTGAGCTTTTAAAAATTGTAAATTGGCTTCACAATCATATCAACAGTAGCAGTATCAGTAATTGCGTCGATAATCTCTTGAGATTCTTTGTAAGCAAATGGTGCTTCATCTAATGTAGCTTCACAAATAGATGTGGTATAGATACCTTCCATTGTTTGTCGATAATCTTCCATAGATAATTGAGCTTTAGCTTTACTTCGTGAAAGGACTCGCCCTGCTCCGTGTGGTGCTGAGAAGTTCCAATCTGGGTTGCCTTTACCTGTGGCAAAAGATTGAACCATCACGCATATTGAGTGGAATAATTAGGCGTTCACCAGCTTGAGCTGAAGTAGCACCTTTACGAATAATTCCATTTTCAATATCAATGTAATTGTGCATGGATTCAAACTCATCAATAATCTCCCAACCCATAGCATCAGCAATTCTGTAAAGCATAGTTTGACGAGAAATAGTTGAATATTTTTTTGAGCAATAGCAATATCGTTCAAGTAATCATCCAACTCTTTACCATCTAGGTAAGCTAAGTCTTTGTTAATAACTCCACGGTCTTTGATATTGATGTAATCAGGAATGTGTCGAGTGACTTTGAATTGCTTCAACTCCTTTTCAATATCTTTTTGACGACCATTTTTCAGTCAGGTACTTAACAATAGCATCTGAAACTTCACTAGATTGGGTCATTTTTTTCTTCAGCAATACGTTGGTGATGTTTTGCAACAACAACACCAAGTCCGCGAGAACCTGAGTGAACAGTAAGCCATAGTTGACCATCTGGAGATTTCCCAAGCTCAAGATAGTGGTTTCCACCACCAAGAGTTCCACATGATTTCATGATGTGAGAGTGTCGTTTTTGGTCAATACGGAATGACAAACCTTTTAATAAGCTTCGCATTTCTTTTTTTGATTTACTACAACTCGCTCATGAATGTTTTTGACCTGCTGGTACTTTTTTTCGTTTACAACTAAGTCAAGTTTTTCAAGGTCTGGATTGTTATCTTTAATGCGGATTGCTCGCATAGAGCAGCCAATGTCAACCCCAACCACGTTTGGACAGACTTTCCAATCAGCTTTATTTTTCAGGCAATCGGATAGTAGTCCCAATTGTTGAGCCTGCGCCTGCGTGAACGTCAGGCATGATTGCAACGGTAGTATTTTCTGTAATTGGTTCGTTCAGCATACCAATCACCTGACCAATAGCTGTTTCTTCAATATTATGTGTAAATACAGTAGCTGTATTTTTTTGAGCCTTTTAATGTTAATGATGGCATAAAATCACTTCCGTAAAGAAATAACTATAAATAGTTATTCTATTCCTTTCCTTTAATATTTCAATTAAATTAGCTGTACGGTAAGCTAGTCAAATAGTCTGAAGACCCTCTTTATTTCAAAGCAATAAAGATTCTCTCAAACACTAAAGTAGATTCCTTAATTTCACAACCTTTCCGTATCTTGTCTTCAGATTGTATTAAGACTCTTTACTTAGTCGTAGTGATAAAATCTTCGTGCAATGACATAAGATGCTGCATCATGCACATTTAATTTCATTCTATCTGTATAGCTTGCCCTAGCTATCTTGCTTGTGTTATAAGGGTTCACGACTTGTACGGATACCCCTTCTTTTATTGCTTTACTCAGTAAGCAACATTTGAATAAACCAAACTTCAAACTGTTAATCATCCGATTATAGTTCTTTGAAGTCGATTTCTCTTGTTTCTTATTGGAGTCTAAGCTAACTAAATCTTCAATAACAATATCTTTTTCCCACGCTAACTGCTTGAGAAACTAACTGAGAAACTAATTCTAACATAGAAGTTTTTTTGTCTTGGTGGCTTTTACCTTGATGAAGATAGTTATATCTAGTCAAGGAAACCAATTTACCACTGGAATCAATCTCAGACACAGATATAAATCCTTTATTAAAATCAACTCCTAAGACTCCATGATGACTTCTTGTAACATCTGAAGTTTCTCTTCGGTACATGATTTGTAAATACAAACTATCATCACGTTTGATAACTCGGTAAGTCAAAGGATTGGATTTTTTTGTTAGATAAAGTCTTTAAAACATCAGCTTTAGCTTCTTTATTTTTTTCAAGACAAACGAACCAAAAATATACTTATCTGAACCAGACACCCATTGGTTCTCCAACCTTAGCTTGTAGTCAAATCGGTTGTATTTAGAGTTGAAACTGATTTGAAATTGTTGATTCCCACAAGTCTCATTTTTATCCCCAATATAAACAACTTGATTATCTCGTTTGGCTAGGAATTTAGCTTTATTAGTTTTTAACAGGTGTTTTTGTACCAAAGGTTAAATGAAGTTTTAATCCATTAGCAATCAGTTGATTGACTTTGTTTAACTTCATTTGAGTCCAAAAAGAGACGAAGTTTAGCCAATTTCCTCTGCTTTTAAAAGAAGTTGAGCTTGAAGATAAAAAGAAGTTTTTAATTTCTGAATCTTCTTATATAAAGAGCGCTTGCGTTTATACAAGTTTTTTAAACTGGTACTGAGCAGACTCTTTTAATAATTTCAGTTGGTTTTTAGCAGTTCTTACAACTGCTTTCGCCATCCGATTTGTGATATTAAACTTCAACATTAAATTAGTTCGATACCGAGACTCAGATTCACCATTTAACTGATGTCGTAAATGATGCACGCACCTACGAACCAAAAAAAGTTAAACAACTTAGAGTAGTCATCAAAGTAGTCATATAAAGGAGTGTTGTCTTTTAGATAAAGCCTTGACTCTGTAACTAAGGTTATACTAGTCATCTTCTAAATCCTTCTTAAAATCTTTAATTGTCTTTTAATTAAATTAGAACTGATTAAAAACCTTTCTATAATTTTTGGATTGGCAATTTTGTCGTTTTTTTAACAAACCTTCCTTTCAACTAATAGAAAAACCTTATATCGCAACAAAAATCCATGTTGCAAATATAAGGTTTCTTTTTTTGAGCTTTCTAAATCACTTCATCCACGAAACTGTATTTGCTCAAAGCATCCAACATAATCTCTACACCTGTTAAGCCTTTTGTGAGGCTGGTCACGATATTTGTTGAGAAACCTGAAATTAGCGCAACATTTTTCAATATCCACTGAAGGAATAGTAAAGGTGCGAGCATTCAAGTTCCAATAAACCATTTGAGGCATTGGAATCCCAGCATCCACAAACTTCTGTTTCACAACATCATAAGTTGATTTATCGTATGTAACCCCTTGATAAGAAGCAACAGCGTCAAATTGACAGTCTGTTACGATAATGACTTGCTTCAAGTAATCTTCTGGATTTGTTGCAGCAAGCGAAGCTTCGAAGATTAAATCATACAATTTGGAAATATCTGTATTTTTCAGCAATGCTAAAAGCCTCGCAAGCGTTGAAGTTTGTCGTGTAAAGAAGTAGCACCATCTAAATCAATAAACCTTGGGTTTCGTGAGAAAGTAATCACCTTATCCTTGAAAGGACCTGTTGCTTTTTCTGCCAATGCAATTGCAAGAGATTGAGCTACATCAATAACTCTTACATTGTTTGTCTGAGGAAGAGTGACGCTCATTGAACCAGAGCTGTCGTAAACAACAATGCTGTTATGTCCTAGATTTGGATTTTGTTCCTGCATAGCAGTCCACAACAATTCAGACATTTCCCTTTGCCCATTTTTAGATTGAATGAGAATTTCATAAGGGAAAAGGTTCTTAGAACGTTGTTTCAATTTTTTTCCAATCCAACTTCATTCTTACCTGATTGAAGAGATTCAATGTAAGATGAGTAGCGTTCTTTGTCATTGCGCTCAAATGCTTTTGAATATTTCTTCATTGCACGAGCAGGGACATGTTCGTAGGTGATTGAGTTGTAGTCTTTGTTTACAAGAGCTGTTTCAACTAGTTTCAGATGCTCACGGAGGTCTCTGATAGCACTTCTGTAAAGCTTTTTGTTTCCACCTGCCAAAATATTAGCCCAGCGATAAGCTAACTTACGAACTTCTGGGGACTTACTATTGATTTTTAGGCATCCATTTTGCAAGAAGAGAAATTGGTTTAACTTTAGTTTCACCTTTTTCTTTAGCATTTTTTTGTTTTTCCAAAAGATTAAGAGAGTCTTCGATAAATTGTTTTATTTACAAACTCTTCAACTTTCAAAATAAGATTTTCGTCAAAACCTTCTGTTTTTCAATCCAAGGAACAAAATGTCATCCCAACGTCCGTATTCCACAAACTTTGGAAGAAGATTGATTACAAGTTCTGGATTTTTCTTTTGCAAGCCAAGCCAAACAAGCTCTGAATGGAGAGCGAAGCCCTTGTCCACCTTTAATGTCACGAAGATAGAAAAGGTTTTTTTAACTGCCAAGTTCTTATTTTTGCGTATAGGCTTTTAATAAACGCTCTCACAGCTTCTTCATCGTTACCTCTGAAAAGCGAAGCGCCAAAAAAAGAAATCTAAGTTATTGTTTTTGGGTTGTTGTGTAAGCAACGTCCCCATTTTTCCGTCAAAGTCTTGCTGGAGTCTTTGATGATTCCATCAAGAACAGAATTACCAGTAGATGCTGTAGTAGATGCTGTCATTTTTCTACACCGTCTTTCTATTTGATTACAAAATTAAAATCGACACTTTCTTCCACCCTACCTTTTGGTTTCGACAGCCAGTATTCCTATTAAGTGAAAGAGTTGCTGTATGTAAGGTTATGAGAAGATGCCGATAGTTCAACGTTAGCCAGCCACCCTACGGTTATTCTATTTCAGCTTTAAAAATGTTTTAAGAAAAAAATAAAAAAAGTAGCTGGATGTAGGGTTATGCTCTATTTGTTACTGCCAACGCTATATTTATATAATATCACAAAAACTAAATATTTGTCAACAAAAAAATAATATTTTTTTACAAAAAAATAAAAAAACACCTCGCTAGTGCTTAGAGGTGTCTTTCATAAATAGGTCTCGTAAGATTGTCTATTGCTGATTTCGTTTTTTTAGTGTATCATATTTTTAAGTTGTTTTTGCAAAAGTACAGCTATGGTATATATACCATAGCTGTAAACTTTTTATTTATTATTTTAATCTTCAAACTCAATGACAATAATTGTGTCATCTGGAACTTTAATTTCATAAACTGATGCAATCATTTCATCAATGTCGAAATATTCAGTGGCTTTTTCATAATGTTCTTTAAAGCATAATTCTACAAATTCTTTGACTTGTTTTGAATGTTGTTACATATTTGTTATCCACACGAACAATTTTCGTCAAAGATGTCCATAATAACTTGTGTTTGAGGACTGAATGTGATAAGACGTTCATTGTTATCATAGTCTAGAATATTGTCTAACATTTTTAATGAATTTTCGCAAAATTTCAAATCAGATAGTTTAGTATTTGTTAAATCTAAATGGATAAAATCGTGTAATCTCCAAGCCATTTTTTCCTCCTTTATTTAGTAAATATTATTTGCTAAACGCTCACGAATTGTAGCAAAGTTTTCATCGACTAACAATTGTCCGTTTAGGAAAACTGTTTGTAGAGCGTTCCAATCTGAATAATAAGCTTCAGCTTCATAAAGACCATCCTTCCACAAAAGGTTATTGTTTGATTGGTCTCCTGTTAATGTTGAAAAATCAAAATCAGGATTCTTAGCTAAAACATCTTTTTTGTGAGCAACGGTAATGCGTCCACGTTGAGAGCGTTTTGTCCCATCATCAGTTTTAGGGTCTTTGAAAAGCATACGTTCTTCACCATTTACTGTTGCAGCAGTTGCTTTTACAGCGAATCCAAATGTATCACGAGTATGGTATTGGTAAGAGAATGAGCCAATACCGAATACAATATTTGTTGTCGCAAAACCTTTTTCTTCGAGACGTTTACAGATTTCGATTGCACGTTCCAGGTTGATAGAGTCACCGTAGATAGCTCCGACGTGTGAGTCTAAGACCTTATACCCTTGTTTGTTGATTGTACCACCAAATGTGTCCCATAAACATTCAATAAGACCCTTTTTCGTCAGGAGTAGTGCCATTTACTTTTTGTACCAGCTACAATATCAACTGGGTCTCCACTGTCAGGACGAACAACCAACTTACCATCACGAGACATAATAATATCTTTAAGAGTTGGCAAGTATTCTGTAACAACTTTCCAGAAATCCCATGTGTCAGACACAACTGAGAACAAACCTGTTGGATAAACATCTACAAGAAGATGTTTAAACAATTCAAGCTCATCGGCTTGTCCGTATGAACACATAACGCTATGTTCTGTGGCTGAAATAGAAGCCCCTGTTGTAAAATCAAGTGGTGCGCCATAGTATTTGTGAACGCCAAAGATGGCAGGAATAGTGTCAGTGCCTTGGAATGAAGTTAGGTGTCCCATGCCTGAAGCCATACCTGATTGTTCAGAAGACATTCCACGAAGTGAGAAATCATGTCCTTGGAACTCAACGCCTGCTGTTGAACCAGTTGTTTTAATCGCATAATTATCAAGAACCTTACGGTATTGATAAGCGAGTGTAGCTGACGTAATTGGTTGCCAGATTGTTGTTGATAGAATAGTTTCAAGAAAATTAGTCAACCAGAAGAACTCAGGTTCAGTATTTTTGAATAGTCATGATTGGGCATCGCATTGGAGCAAGCGTTCCTTCAGGAAGAGCTTCGATTTTTGATTGGTAGGTAGCCTAAGTTATGAAGTTGAACAAGGTGTTCTGTATAAACTTCTTCTTTACCAAGCGTGTGTTTGACGAAATTTTTCATAAGTTGTTACGACTTCTTCGAGAGGGATGTTGAAAAAAATTCGTTATTGAAACGGTTAATGAGGTATTCCTTAATGAAATATTGTAATCCGAATACGACAATTTCATTTGACCATGGAGCGTATTTGTTTGAACGAGGCGTTAGAGTTGAATATACAACAGTTGTGCCTTCAGGATATTGTTCACGGTGTGACAATTTATAAAAAGTCGGTTGCAAGATAAATTGGAGTTGTGGTTGACATAAATTTAGTTCCTTTCTTCGTCATTCCATACGAATAGCGCGCCAATTGAGTTGATGATATAGAAGATGTATTTACCAACATTAGCAAAGTTTCCTTGAATACCTGCTTTGATGAGCTGGATAATATTGTAAACTAACCAGAATCCCCATTGGGTTGTTAGTTTCAAAGCATTGAAAACATTAGCAACAAGAGATAGCGCAAATGCAATTGTAGTTACATAAGCTAGTGGGTTCATGTTTCCACCGTAACCAATGTAATTTGTGATGTAAGCAAATGCAAAAAGCTATGATTGTAGCAATAGTAGCGATTAGCTTAGTTTGGGTTTTTGCTTCTAGTATTGGGTTTACCTTCGTGAGATTCTTGCCATTTTTTTGATTGCAAATGTGTAAATCAAGAATGTTACTGGATAAGTAATGATTGCAGCTTTGTTTCCGAGAATGTAATCAATAGCACCTGATAAAACAGTATTTAGAATACCAAGGTAATTCCCCCATCTGCTCAATTTACCTGTGAAACGAGTGGATAACATTGAAATCCCAACGTTTGTGACTGAAATAAGACCAAATGGTACGAGAGCCGTCCACGGACCCCAATCAACGAACTTATCTAGTCGTGAACTTAGATAACCTGATGCAATAGCGATGCCCACAACAAGCACAACACCAAGGAAATCAAAAGTTTTTGATTTCGCAAATTGTTTCAAATATTTTTTTCATAAAATATTCTCCTTTGTTTGTAATATTTATTTATGATAAAAAGTATATCACAATAAAATTAGAAAAGCAATAGAAAAAATCATTTTTTTAAAAAAAATAACAAATGCTTGAAAACATTTGCTATTTCTGGGCATTATTTGCTATTTTTTTACAATATCTTTTACCTTTTTTGAAGTAAACGGTAGCATCTTCAGTAAATTTTTTCCACTGTCATATCTTTTTGATTCAGCAGGGACAGAAATGGAATCGGTACAGAAAACTTTATCATATTTTTTTCTAAAACTTTTTCCTTCTTCCATTGCTTTTTTTCAGCGTGTGTGACAACTAACCAAGCTTTATCAAAATTGGTTTGAGGATGTTTTTTTCAATAGCTTCTAAAGCTTTGATAAAAAGTTCCACCGTAAGAACATAAGTCATCAATGACAATCAAATTTTTGTTTCATACCCTTTGGGTACATTCCCTTTATTACGGAAGTCCCATCGAACCTTGCAATATCTGGTTTTACGCTTTCAATAGCCCCTGTCGCAAAATTTCTAGTTTTTTCACAAATGATAACATTTGGATATTTGTAGTAATCGTACCTGTTCGCTGCTCCCTTGTCTGGAAAAACAATCCATGTTTCATCCAAATTGACATTTGCAAACTCCATGACTTCATCAGCTAAAGAATAATCAATTTCCTGAACCTTCATTCCATATTCTTTGAATTTAGCGAGAGTTTCTGGGGAATGAGGGTCTAAAACAAAGATTTCTTTTAAGGCAGACGTTTGTTCTGACAAGAGTTGCGTAAGAACTTTAAGGGAAAAAGCAGTGTTTTTTTCATTGGTTCTGTCCATGCGAGAATAAGGCATGTATCCAATCACTAGTTTATAGTGATGTTTTAGCTTAGTCATTACTTCGTCAAATAACAATAGTTCAAAAATAGAAGCGTCTGTTTCGTAATTCCACAACACGATATTTTTCATGTAAGTTATTAACAAACTCTAAAGGGAGGTCTAGCTGTTTTTTTCTTGGTTTGGGAAAGTGATAAATTCCACTTTATTATCATTAAGGTATAACATAGAAATTTCCCTTTCTTAAAAAAATATTTTTTTAATACTTCTTTTGTTTACTTTATAAAGTTTTACTTGTCGTCCTTTTTGTTTCACTTTTTGGAGACTCGTTTGTTTCCTTCAGGAATTTTTTTCTGTTGGGTAAACCTTTTTAAAGTTTGATAGGTACATTTCTTTGAAGCTACCATCGAAATGAGAAATGACGTTACGCGCATCTTCCAAAGGAATCAATCCTTCTAACATCAACAGTGGTAGTGGGTTTTTCTTTAATGTTTTTTTGCTAACAATTCATAAGATAAGTCCACCATTCGGCTGTGGTCAAATGCAAGCTCCAATCCTTGGTTGAAATCTAACCATTGGTTATTATTCACATCTTCACTTGATAGTTTTTGTAATGACTAAAAATAGGAATAGATACTACATGACCTCGTGGGTCTCGGTCAGGGTTGGTTTGGGCAGGCAACTCCTGCAAGTGATATGATTTTTAGTTTTGATAGCTTCAACGGAGTTTTAGTCGTAATAGTACGTTCTACTGCATCAGCAATGCTTTCTCCGTGTTTTTAATAAAAACTCCAGGTAATGCTCGTTTTCCTTTTAGGAAATCAAGGTCTCGTTCAGGGGCATATAGTTTTACAACTTCATTTTTCTTTATCAAACCCAAGAATAATCAAGTCAATAGCAATGTTTTTGAGTTGGATTTAATTGTTCCATAATCTAAAAATTTCCTTTCTTTTTTTATCTTGTAATAACAATTTATGATAAAAAGTATATCACAATTTAAAAATAAAATGCAAGTCTTTTTTTGTAAAAAAAGTTTTTTTACTTAAATATTTACTTAAACAAAGCGCGCAATCAAAGATAGTTAATTTTTAAAAAAATGATTACTTTGGCTTAATTGTTTTTATGTAAAAAAACTAA
>BNJT01000411.1_pt1 | contig 12999 bp, 28 predicted proteins | sample 8540491 | NCBI WGS metagenome assembly BNJT01 (sample SAMD00202455, study PRJDB9452) | human saliva metagenome | host: Homo sapiens
TTTAAATCGCTTTGAATACTTTTGGCTTTTCACCCTGAGTTCCGGTTTTTCCAAAATGGTTTGGAGAATAAATTCCGTGCATTTTACATCCTTTTAAAAACGACTCGCATAAAAATATCATCCATAAGAATAAGTTCGGCTAAGAACCTCGCTTTAAATCCAGTTCTGTAGAGAATTTTTAAATCGTTACTCTTTTTAGACATAGAGTGACTCCTTTCAAAAAGGATAGAATAAGAATGATGGTAGAGAAAATAGAATGGTATAGAGCTATAGAATTCTTGGTATTCATTATACCAAGAACGTTAGTAATCTCCTATACTCCATATTTGGATATGGTTTTGGAATCGAAGAAAAAGAACGATGAAAGGGCCACTTAATACTCCTTGTTAGACTTGTAAAAAGTGCTATAATTATTTCAAATAAAAACAAAATACTAATGCAAAATGCATAAAAAATACAATAAAAATTGCAACTAAATTAAGAGATTTGCTTATACTGAAACAGAGAACAGGAATTTGTAGAATTATGCAGAGCGGTTTTAAAACTTTAGGGGCGAAAAAGAAAGAGAAGGATGGCATTTTTTACTGGCTGTCTTTAAAGCAACATCTGGAAGATACAAGGGAAATCATGGGGCTTCTATGGGAGCACTGGTTTTTCAGAGGGACAGAGAGTCTATATTGCTGAATCTATGAAGATAGAAGAGGACGAAGCTAAGTCTTTGGCCATGTTTGTTGGAGCAATACATGATATCGGAAAGGCTACCTGGCATTTCAAATTCAAAGAGGATTTCAAAATTCTGAGGACCTAGACCTGCTTTTTGCTGGAGAAATTGGAGCATGAAGGTTTTTCGGAATCAAAGACTTGGAACTAACAGACTGAGGAAAACTCCCCATGCCTATGCAGGAGAAATGATTTGCCGTTTAGCGGGTATGAATAGGGAATTGCCTCTATCATAGGAGCCCATCATGGCATTCCTATGAAGGAACATTATAATCTTAGATCTTTTATTGAGGCTTATACTGCCAACTTTTATCAGGAAGAAAAGAAGAATCTTCAATATGCAAAAATGGAAAGCGACACAAGAGGGGTTACTTTCTGGGCACTAGAGAGTTGTGATTATAAGAAAGTAGAAAAACTTCCGATATGTCCAAAAAGCGACTCAACTCTTACTTTCCGGGCTTTTAATCATGGCGGATTGGATAGCCAGTAATGAGGAATATTTTCCTTATATTTTTGCAAAAATGAAGATAGTCAAGAACTAAAGGATGCTATAGCAAAGCAAGAAGATAAGACGAAACAAGAAACACAAATTCATGATAGGGTGTCATTTCTGCTCGGTTAAAATGGATGCAGAATCAATCGTGGGAAGCGACTCAACTTTTTGATGCGAATCAGGCTTATCAGAATTCTTTCACTTTATACCAAGAGATTTTTCAAGAAAAGTCTTTACAGAGATTGCCGGGGCTGAGGACATCGGCCTAGTGATTCTTGAGGCTCCTATGGGCTGCGGAAAACGGAGGCGGCCCCTAATGACGGCAGAGCAATTGGCGGGAAAGCAGCAATGTGCCGGAGTTTTTTCTTTGGACTTCCTACCCAAGCCAGCTCCAATGGTATTTTTTTCCGAGAGTGGAGTCTTGGGTAGATTCCTTGGTCAAGAAAAATCAGGAGAAATTATCTCTTCGTTTATCCCATGGAAAGGCTGCTTTTAAATGAAGAATTTCAAGCATTGCCCAGAAATTCTAAAGCGAGGGAATAGACCTGGATGGAGAAAGAACAAAAATATGTCTATGTGAATGAATGGTTTTTCTGGAAGAAAAGAAAGCCATGTTGGATGATTTTGTGGTAGGGACTGTAGACCATTTGCTTCTTATGGCGTTAAAAACAAAAGCACCTTATGCTTCGACATTTGGGATTTAGCAAGAAAGTTGTCATCATTGACGAGGTTCACGCCTATGATGCTTATATAGGGGCAGTACCTCTACATGGTTTTACAATGGCTTGGTGCTTACAAAGTGCCAATGATAATCTTATCCGCGACTTTACCCATAGAACGAAGAAAAGACCTGATGAAGTATTACTTGAAAGGTAGAGGAATCAAAGAGAAGGATATAGGAAATTTTGATTTTCTTAAGACAGAAAGCTATCCCTTACTTACCTTTAGCAAAGGAAGTAAGGTTGAATCTTTTTCAGACTTTCAAGAAGAGAAAGAAAAAAAGGTTACGCTTTATCAGCTGGATGAAGAGAATTTAGTAGATACCGTAAAGAGTCTCAGTAAGAATGGAGCGGTCATAGGCATTATTGTAAATACGGTCGGTAGGGCACAGAAAATTACAAGAGACTTATTAGCAGCTTTTTCAGGAGGAAGAAGTCCATCTATTGCATTCTCGATTTATCGACACGGATCGTATCAAAAAAGAAGAGGAATTACTCAAAAAAATCGGGAAAAATGCAGAGAGACCTAAGCGTTTTATCGTAGTGGGAACTCAGGTGATAGAGCAGTCTTTTAGACATTGATTTTGATTTAATGATTAGTGATTTATGCCCTGTGGATCTTTTAATTCAGCGAATAGGCCGACTTCATAGGCATAAGATAAAAAAAGGACTAAGGAACATAGTGAAGCGAGACTCTATCTTATGGGAATAAGTGAGAGCTTTGACTTTGAAAAAGGATCAAGAAGAGTTTATGGAGATTATTTACTTATTAAAACCCAATGTGCTTTTAGGGAAAAAGCATTTCCATCCCAAGAGATATCTCCCCTGTGCAGGAAGTATATGGAGAATGGAATCCTTCCCTTAACACCTGAGCTAAGGAAGAAATATGAGGATAGTAAAAAGAAACAGAAAGAAATCTTAGACAAGCAAAAAGAAAAAGCTGAAGGATTTCGCTTAGATAAGCCCTAAATTGGAGTGTTCGGAAGAAATTAGCTTAGATGGATTATTGGATAATGATTTCTATAGATTCAGAAGAGCTATGCCAGGCCAAGGTTCGAGATATCGGTTCTTCCATAGAAGTGATAGCAGTTATTTGGTGCAGGATATGGATTTTTTTCAAGAGAGAAAGGACATTTCAGAAGAGCTTTTCTAAAGCGTCTATTGCAAAAAGCTGGCTTGCCAAACTTTAAGACTTGAGAGAGTATTATTCATATGGAAAGGGAAGAGGATCTCATTCGTTTTTTTGGAAGATTATAACAGACGGGAACTTCCGGAGTGGCAGAATGAAGTGTGGTTAAAGGAAGCTTAGGATTGATATTTGATGAGAATAATGACTTTCCCTTACAGAATATTGTTTTTACATTATAATGAAAAATTTGGCTTGCAGTGGCATAAAAAGGAGGTGTAAAGCTTGGAGCCGATTTAATTTATTAGAGGAAAACTGGATTCGAGTTTTGGAAGAGGGGAAATGAAAGAAGTATCCCTCATTACCCCTTTTTGAAAATGCGGAAAAGTACCGTTGCTTGGCAGGGGAGATGGCAACACAGGATTTTTGCAATGTTGCGATTCCTATTAGCAGTATTACATACCGTGTTTTCCCGGGTAAATGCGGATGGAGAAGCCTATGAGTTTTTAGAAATTGACGAGAAATTCCGACAACAGGAGGCTGTTTCCGAAGATGATGAGGAGGAATACAATGATGCCCTCATGGATACTTTGGAAGAATTTGTGGCAAAGAGGTAAATTTCCTTCAGTAGTTAGGAAATATTTGGAGACTTGGAAAGATCATTTTTACCTGCTGGATGAGAAATATCCTTTTTATCAGGGTGACGAAGGAAGAGATTTTATCTAGAATGAAAGGCGGTAAAAATCCCAGTTCTATTTCCGGTAAGAATCTGAACAGAAATATATCAGAAAGCGATAATAAGGTAGCTTTATTTTTCTCCAATGACTATTGAATACAAGAGTAAAATGAAGGAAGGAGAGTTTGCACGATGGCTTTTATGCTTCAAGGCTACATTGGTCTTTCCGATAAAGCAATCGTTGGAGAGGAAAAGTATAAAAGCATCTAAAGGGTGGTTATTTGATATTGGCGGCATTTTTTCTGAATGGAGATACACTCTTTGAAACCCTAATGCTTAACCTAAAAAATAGTAGTAAAAATCCGTGGAGATATATTGCCAATACAAAGGCCTTGCTGGGAGTATTCCGGAGCAGAAAATATAGATAGGAGCTTTCTGGGAATAGCAGATAATCTTGCAGAACTATATACCAATTGGAGTCGAGCGTCTTTACTTGATTCTGCAATAGATTTTTAAAAGATATTAAGCTTGATATTGTAAAGCTTCCGGAGCTGGATCATAGAATGATGGAAATAGAGCAAAATGACTTTATGGAAATACAATGATTCAGGAGAAAATAAAAACTTCTATACACCGAGAAAATATCGTCCCGGTCAGGCTTTATGGAGATCCTTTGGTTTAATTACTGTACCTTCAGATTTATCGGAAAATGGTAGGGAACCGGGAATTATTACTTGGCTATCAAAGATAGAAAAGTATATCCAAAAATCCTCGAGTTAGAATTTCTGCTGTTGGAATGCAGGATGATGGAAATGCAACTTCTTGGGTACCGGTAAATGAAATGATTGATGAATTAGCTTTACATGAAATTGTGCTATTTTGAGAAAGGAAAAGAAGGCTGGGTTGTACGTATCAAGGAGATTGTGGAAGATACCAAGGAAGTGATTGGATTTGTCTACAAGGACTTTTTAAAAGACTTGTATGATATTAGAAATACAAAGAAATCCGTAGAGGAAGAATTAGAACAAGCCTATTTTTGCATTGGATAAGCCTTTCTGAGATTGGTTAAGTGGGATTGATAGTTTAAGTTCCAAAAGAAGAAAAAGATGAAACAGTGGAAGGAAAACTCTTCTATATGCGATGAAAGATCGAGCGCTAGAAAAAGTAAATGAATATAGCAAGAGGGATATTAAAGGTATATATGAGGAAAATGCAAAAGGAGTTAAAAATATCTTTACTGCGTATGAACATTTTCTTTTTAGGCTAAAGAAGAAATTAAATCAAGAATAGGAGGAAATATGGATGAAGAAAGAAAATCAGTAGATGCGGTGATGAGAAAAATCATTGCGGAAATTGAGCCTATCAAAACCCTTGGAAGTGGAAAAGCCTTACTGGCAGGAATTAGAGATTCAATAGGAAAAGAACTGGCTAATGCTCCGCAGGTCTGGCCCTTACTTTTTGCAAATCTCCCTGAGGAATATTTGGGGATAAATCTAGAATAACAGCCGAGGAAAATGCAATTTATCTAAGTTTACAGATTTATGCTGTAATGCAGCAGGGATCCTCCAAGTCAGAAAGAGAAGATGAGAAACCTACTCGCAATATTGGAGAAAGCTTACGGAGTCTTCGAGGAGATGAAAGTAAGACAAAAGCTATGGATGAGCGCTTTAATACCATGGTTACAGCCGGGAGCTTTGAGGAGTTATCCCATTACCTTAGACAAATGATAAAGATTTTAAAGGCAAATATAGACAGTCCTTCTGTGGACTATCCTAAATTGGCAAAAGGATTTATTCTGGATGCAAAAAGGTAAGCAGGACAATATACTGATGGATTGGGCAAGAGCATATTATCAAACATTTCAAAAAAACACTGTAGAAAAGGAGAGCACAAATGAGTAAAGAAAAGCTGTTTTTAGACATCCATGTTATTCAAACCCTTCCACCCTCTAATATCAATAGAGATGATACCGGTAGCCCCAAGACGGCAGTTTATGGTGGAGTAAGAAGAGCTAGAGTTAGTTCCCAGTCTTGGAAGAAAGCAATACGAGATTACTTTAAGGAAAATGGAAATCTTTCCAATGTGGGAGTTCGTAGCTTGGATGTAGTAAATTTTCTTGCAGAAAAAATCAGAGAACTCAAGCCGGAACTTTCCTTAGAAGATGCGGTAAATAAATCTGTAAAGACCTTCAATGCAGCAGGAATTTCCACAACGAAAGATAACAGAGTAAAAGCTTTATTTTTCTTGGGAAAAAGAACAGGCTGATAATTTGGCAAAAAGAAGCAGTTAAGGATAATTTAGACAAGAAAAGCACTTCAGGAGATATTAAATAGCAATATAGCTATTGATATTGCCCTGTTTGGTCGAATGGTGGCGGATGATGCAAGCTTAAATGAAGATGCTTCTGCTCAAATTGCCCATGCGATTTCTACCCATGGAGTACAATCTGAGTTTTGACTTTTTATACAGCTTTAGATGATTTATCAAAAGAGGATCAGTCCGGGGCAGGAATGTTAGGGTACTATAGAATACAACTCTTCAACCTTATACCGATATGGCAATGTTGCACTGCATGAATTTTTATCGCCAATTAAATGAAAATAAAGGTCAAACTATTGAAGCAATAAAGCTATTTGTGGAAGCCTTCTTAAATTCTCTTCCTACAGGAAAAATGAATAGCTTTGCAAATCAGACGGTGCCGGCTTCCGTTGTAATATCCTTAAGGAAAGATCGACCGGTAAGTTTTGTTAGTGCATTTGAGTCTGCAGTTAAAAACAAAATTATCTCAGGAAGGCTATATAAATGAGTCTATAGAAGCAATGTTTAAAGAGTATAATAACGTGCAACGATTTGTAGAGAAGCCGGAAATTTCTTTTTACCTCAACTTATCTGAGGGGCATTCTTTAGAGGGAGCGAAAGAGGAACTTAGCTTGTCTAATTTGTTAAATGATTTAGAGCAGAACTAAATAATCGTTTATAAGGAGGAGAGGATGAAGACAATTTTGCTGAAATTTTCAGGCCCCTTCAATCCTACGGAACTTCTTCCCATTTCGAGACTCGTTATACCGATTACTATCCATCTAAAAGTGCAGTGATAGGACTGTTAGCAGCTTGTTTAGGCTATAGAAGAGATGAGGCAGAGAAATTAAGTGAGTTATCCATACTGAAATTTGCAGTACGGATAGATCAGGATGGGAGATTATTAAGAGATTATCATATTGCCAGATCCTATAAGGACACGGGAGCGGAGTTAAGAACGTATGTAACAAACCGTTATTACTTGGAGGATGCTCTTTTGTTGTTGCTATTTCTGGTAAAGACGAATTGGTAGATACTCTTATAAAAGCCATAAAAACTCCCTTATTTTCAGCCTTTTTATGGGAAGACGATCCTTGCCTGTTCCTGTGGATTTTTTCGTAGGAGAAAGTGCGGAAGATATTTTTAATTAGCCTTAGAAAACTTGCCTTGGCAGGCTGCCCCTTGGTATAAAAGAAAGGAAAACAAGGTATTGGAGAGAAGATATCTCTGGAAGTCTATGCGGATGAGGAGATAGTAGAAGAAGAGAAAATTACTGTGTCGAAACTCAGAAGGATATTCCTATTTCTTTTTCGCAGAAGGAAGGCAGTTTGCCTTTTAGGCAGGAAGCTTGTATATCTATCGAAGTGTTAAGTGAAATAGAGAAAGACTTAGGGGTAGGGAATGCAGAACATGATATTTTTCAACATTGGAGGAGGCATAATGTATCTTTCAAGAGTGGAAATTGATAAAAGAGAACCGGAGAAAAATCGAGACTTGACCCATTTGGGAGCATATCATAGTTGGGTGGAAGATTCCTTTGTAGGACAAATTTCTATGTTGGAACGCTCAAGAAAACTATGGAGAATTGATAGCATCTCAGGGAGACAATATTTGCTTATTTTTAAGCGAAGAAAAGCCTTCCTTAAAGGCTTTAGAAAAATACGGTGTGGAAGGTAGTGGGGAAACAAAAAAACCCTACGATTCTTTTTGGCAAGTATTCAAGAAGGGAAAAAGTATCGTTTCCGTGCCACTTTGAACCCGGTTGTAGCGAAGCCTATTGAGGGAGAAAAAGGGGAAAGCCTGTACCACTTCTTACCATCGAAAACCAAAAGCCGTTTTCTCTTAGAGAGGGCGGAAAAATGGATTTTTTCTTTGAACATAGAAGACTTTGTAATTAAGGAAAGAAAGTTTGAAACGCTGAAAAAGAAAGGAATGAAGGATACGCCTATTTCTCAGGTAAGCTATGAAGGAATACTGAGCGTTACTGATGCTGGAGCAATTTAGAAAGACATTATGTGATGGTATTGGAAAGAAAAAGGCCTATGGTTGTGGTTTATTAACTGTGATACCGGTATAAAAAAATATGAATAAGAATCGTGATGTATATGTAAAGAAAGTGGAGCTAAATGAACTTCCCAGAATTGGAGATCGTGCAGTTTTATTTATGTAGAGCATGCTAAAATACATCGCCAAGATTCTTCTATTACTGTTGCAGACCAGCATGGTATTGTTCGTGTACCTGTTTCTATGATTGGTATTTTTATGCTGGGACCGGGAACAGATATTTCTCATAGAGCAATGGAGCTTTTGGGAGATACGGGGTACCAGTGTTCTATGGACAGGAGAAAGGGAGTGAGACAATATGCCCATGGAAGGGCCTTGTCTCATTCCTCTCGTTTCTTAGAAAAACAAGCCGCTTTGGTGAGTAATAGTAGAAGCAGATTACAGATCGCCAGAAAAATGTATCAGATGCGTTTTGCAGGAGAAGATGTTTCGAAATTAACTATGCAGCAGCTTCGAGGTAGAGAAGGTGCCAGAATCAGAACAGTTTATCGAAATATGTCCAAGGAATACCATGTTTCTTGGGATAAAAGGGATTATGATCCGGAGGATTTCTTTGATGCAACGCCTATAAATCAAGCCTTTATCGGTTGCCAATGTTGCGTTATACGGATTGGCTTACAGTGTAATTGTTGCCTTGGGACTTTCTCCGGGCTTGGGTTTTGTGCATACAGGACATGACTTGTCCTTTGTGTATGATATTGCCGATCTGTATAAGGCTTTGGACCTCGATTCCGTAGCCTTTTCAGACAGTTTCAGAATGTTCGGAATCAGAGGATCTTCCAAGAGAAGTTCGCAAAAATGAGAGATATCTTTACAGAGACTAAACTGTTGGAACGAATGGTCAAGGATATTCAAAAATTTGCTTGAGGTAGAAGAAGATCAATTCTTTGAAATTGACAGCATTAGTTTGTGGGATGATAAGGAAAGGCTTGTTTCTTACGGAGTAAAATTATAGTGAGGATTCATCATGCCGATGACAGTGATTACATTATCCAAAGTCAGTAATTCTCTTAAGGGAGATTTATCTAAGTGGATGCAAAGAAATTGCCACCGGAGTTTATATTGGAAATTTTTAATTCGAAAGTAAGAGATAAACTTTGGGAACGAATCCAAGATGCAATAGGAACCGGAGAGGCAACCATATCTTACCCTATGAGAAATGAACTTGGATATACTTTCAATACCTTAAATACTAGGAGAGAAATATATGATAGTGATGGAATACTGTTGATTTGTTTTCCCTTGGAAACGGAAGCGAAAGAGGATAATGAAGGAATAAAGGAAGGTTTTAGCAATGCCGGTAAATTCTATAAAGCTAGAAAAATTTGCCAAGAATCATAAAGGTGAAAAGAAAGAGTGCTATGCTTTTTCTGGATTTGGAAACAGACGGTTTAAATGAACATAGCAATAGTATTATTGAAATAGGGGCATTAAAAGTAATGCAGGACTCCGGTATTTTAGAATACCATTCCTTGCTGGAATATGAGGGGAATTTGCCAAAGGAAATTACGGAATTAACAGGTATAACTACAGACCTTTTAAGAAGGGAAGGTAGAAAAGTTGATACTGTATTGAAAGAGGCATTGGATTTTTAGAGGGGACAATTATTGTTGGGTATAATATTGCCTTTTGACCTTCGTTTCTTGAATTCTATTCTGCAAAGAAATGGTATGGAAATATTACATAATCCTTCTGTGGATTTAATGAGGATAATAAAAAGAAAAGCCATTTCAGAAAAATTATAAGCTTTGAAACTTCGCTACAAAGCTATGGAATAAAAAGAGCAGTTGCATAGGGCATTGGAAGATGCTAAATTGACTTATGAACTGGCAACAAAAGTGAATGGATTTTGTCATAATCTGCCGTAAGGCTCTTTATTTTTATGGGATCTTTATATTTGTCCCGCGTATGCGGGGTGATCCTAGAATCGAACTGTCCGGGTTGAAACCTTCTTTATTTGTCCCGCGTATGCGGGGTGATCCCCATCGTCATCCCATCCCATTAAACGTGATGGAATTTGTCCCGCGTATGCGGGGGTGATCCCATTGTCGGTTTTCCATCCGCCGTTTCGTAGAAATTTGTCCCGCGTATGCGGGGTGATCCAAAAATAATGCTGTCTAAGGGAATCTTATACAATTTGTCCCGCGTATGCGGGGTGATCCTGAGCCGTACTATGACCTGTTTGAAGACTGGGAATTTGTCCCGCGTATGCGGGGGTGATCCATAAGGGAATCTAAATCCGTGTTCTTGATTTTTAATTTGTCCCGCGTATGCGAGGGGTGATCCTTGTAGCCTTTCCGTTCTTTGTAATGTCGAACTATTTGTCCCGCGTATGCGGGTGATCCTATATGGTGATATAAAAACGAAGCTTTTATCTCAATTTGTCCCGCGTATGCGGGGTGATCCTCTCTCAGGTACTGCAAGAAGCACTACTGGAATTTGTCCTCGCGTATGCGGGGTGATCCCTTATTAGTGCATGACTATCTCACAGAGGAAGGATTTGTCCCGCGTATGCGGGGTGATCCTCTAGCAGACTATGACGACGACAGACCTTTTATATGTCCCGCGTATGCGGGGTGATCCTGAATAATGAGAGAAGAATATAACATCGAAGAAATTTGTCCCGCGTATGCGGGGTGATCCTAGGTGTGCATTTATCTTCGTTCATTCCGTGTAATTTGTCCCGCTGTACTGCGGGGTGATCCCTCATTAGTGCACGATCATCTCACAGAGGAAGGATTTGTCCCGCGTATGCGGGGTGATCCTGTATAAAAAGCTGGAATCCACTACTGGAATCGCATTTGGTCCCGCGTATGCGGGGGTGATCCTCGCTGGAGAACTTACCCTGTTTCATAATCCATTTGTCCCGCGTATGCGGGTGATCCTGAATAATGAGAGAAGAATATAACATCGAAGAAATTTGTCCCGCGTATGCGGGGTGATCCTTCATCAACGGACGCTGGTATGCGTTCGATAATATTTGTCCCGCGTATGCGGGTGATCCCTAAATTATCCCAGTGTGCGAATGGTGCTATCTAATTTGTCCCGCGTATGCGGGGTGATCCTGCTTAACAAGCCCGATAAAACGGACTTTATTGATTTGTCCCGCGTATGCGGGGTGATCCCAGTCTGCGTAATACCCTTCAGCATACCGTTCTAATTTGTCCCGCGTATGCGGGTGATCCCCACTGTCCGGATAGCATAGCTCCGTCTTTCACCGTTTGTCCCGCGTATGCGGGGATGATCCCGGTGGGGATGCGGTTGTATCTATGTCGAAAGAATTTGTCCCGCGTATGCGGGATGATCCAATATACTAGCCTTGTAACCGAAAAAGCGTTAATGAGAAAGGGGTTAAAGCAACGGGGAAGAGTAAAAGCTAAAAAGACTTTTATACTGGCTTACGGTAGCAAGCTTAATCGTGGCGACGATAGCAAATATCGTAAGCTGTATAAAGTCTTTTCTATAGCTTTCAATGCGGGCTTAACTGCCCCTGCTCTTTTATTCTACCACCCAATGCAAAAAGGCACAATGATAGTCATCGTACAAATCTGCTTTACTTCTTGGCTTATCGGAGTAAGGAAAGCACAGCACTTAGATATATCGCTCTCACCTTGCTTTCCATATCAATTTTCTTAAATGCCTTGCACTTGCTTGAAAAAATTTAGCTATGGCACAATCGGCATAAAGCAAGCCTACACGCCTATACGAAAGTAAAGTGGGGCTTATATCTAAGTCCTACAAGCTAAAAAAGGATATAGTGCAAGCCTTTAAAGAAGCTTGTGAAAGCAAAGGAGTATCACAAGCAAGCGTGCTATCCGCTTATATGGTGGGATACGCAAAGGCAGCAGGCATAGAGCCAAAAAGAAGAAAAAGTAAAAAAGTCAGAGCCGATACATCGGCAGAAAGGTGGAGTATATGAAAATTTGTCCCGCGTATGCGGGGATGATCCTGGGCTAATTCATTAATAAAAGACTTTCCAAAGGTTTGTCCCGCGTATGCGGGATGATCCCAAGGATACTATACTTTCCTCCTATATCGCCTATTTGTCCCGTGTATGCGGGGGTAATCCATAGACGAATATAGTTGCCTTTCTCTTGTGGTTTTTAATTTTCGCAATATAATGGACTGCAAAGGAATTAGTCTTGTGTTTTATCTTAAGATTTGGAGGAAGAGGATGGCAGAGTTACAGTATAACTTAATTGATGATTGGGAAAAGAAAGAGGTGGATCTTTCTGCGCTGGAAGAAGCTTTTAGAGCAGGAAACTCTAATCGCTATAGTGGAAAGGTGTTTCATGATATTGCCGCAAAATGGAAGAAATATAAAAAGAGAGGTGTTTCGAATCTTTACCTTTTAAAGGAAGCTGAAGATGAAGGTCTGGCCTAGTGCGTACTATGCTTATTCGATTACAAATAGGTGTGATTGAGGAGGCACAGCTGGAAAAATATACGAGCGCTTTGTGGGAGAAACTTTCTAAAGAGGAAATGCGTGCCAGTGCATCCTTCTGTAAGCCATCTGAATGGTGGGATACCAATCCCACCTATCTTACGAAGCTGGTGGAAAAAGGGAGAGGCGGATAGGCTGTAGTGAATACCTGAGTGCACAGCTGTTCCCCTATGGTATAGTTCTCACCTCTCTAAGCGCGAAAATGAATGCTAAAGAAGAGCTTGCCTGCTCGAGCAATTGCTTGGGGATTAAAGGAAGGCGGATTTTTCAAAAAAGGTGCCTACATGAGTAGAGCAATTGATAATCGCTATCTTTAAAGCTGCGTAGCCTGTCTTAACTTATAAGCTTTAAAAACGGCAAAAGCCAAAAGCCCCTCTTGAAACAGCATATACAGGAGGGGGCATAGTAGTAAAAAAAGTGAAATATGGGACTGCTTTTGTTTTCCTAAACGAGATATCG
>BNJT01002646.1_pt1 | contig 12958 bp, 13 predicted proteins | sample 8540491 | NCBI WGS metagenome assembly BNJT01 (sample SAMD00202455, study PRJDB9452) | human saliva metagenome | host: Homo sapiens
AAAATCTGACTCGAGAGTGGATTTATCCTCAGGAGTCAGATTTTTTGTAATAATTTATTTTTAGGTAAAATATCAATATCTTGACTTTTTATGTTATTTTTATACATTATGTCAATGTAAACACAAATATTCACCTACAAATAACTCTTATGAAAGGGGAAAAAGACCAGGTTTATATCCGCAAGATATAGCTCCTACAAGGATCCAAAACTCGAAAGCGATCCTGACTTTGCTCGCAGATTAGGGATGGAGGAAAAACCTCTTTATTCTTCTCTGAGATTGTAAAAGATTTTTGATCTGCATATCTCACCTAATGCAATACGAGGAAGAATCGACATCATTGAATGGAGGATATTCAAATATCTACCCAGCTATACTCCAGACTCTTATTTTCATATGAGAGAGGAAACAACTTTACCTACAGCCTCAATGGTGGAATGCATATCAGTTAAAGCCAGAGTTGTATAGCTTTTATCTACTTTTAGATACTCAGCTTCGTTGGATAAAGTTTTGTCCAGCTCCGAGATCTTTCAAAAGATCGCTGGATTTCAGAGCTCAATGAGGCACTTAAGCAGATCGTTGATCTAGCAAAACAGTATCGAGTCGATACCTTATATACCTAGTAGATTACAAAAAGACTCAAGGAACTCCTGGGTCTTTTTGTCTTGCTTTTGACTCTCAAATCCATACTATAAAAAGACAAACTGGAATGCAGATTATCCAGCTCTTTTTGTCAGCAAAAAGATCAAAAACTATCGCTTTGCGTTATATGGATTTGTAAAACAAAAATTAAAAATCTGACTTTTGTTGCTTTTTAACCTTATTATCTCAATAGTATGTTAGATAAATATCAAGCTTCGCCTCTAGAATCTCGCTGGGCAAAAGACTTTGGGAAGAAAAGGGCTATTTTTGAGCTACTCTTGATCCCCAAAAGCCTAATTATAGTATTGTAGTTCCTCCACCAAATGTGACAGGAATTTTGCACATGGGGCATGTCCTCGATGCGAGCATTCAAGATGTCTTGATCAGACGAAAGAGAATGTCTGGATACAACACGCTTTGGCAGCCAGGGACTGACCATGCAGGTATCGCAACCCAAAATAAAGTGGAAAGAGCCCTTGCAGAAGAAGGAAAAGGAAAGAAGATATCGGAAGAGAGGCTTTCATCGCAAAAAACTCGAGAGCGAAAAAGAAAAATACGGAGGAATCATCACCACCCAACAAAGAAAAACTCGGTGCATCACTCGACTGGGAGAGAGAAAGATTTACTATGGATGAGGGGCTTTCTGAAGCAGTGAAAAAGCACTTTGTAGACCTCTACAATGATGGACTTATCTATCAAGGAGAATATATGGTTAATCGATGTCCTCGCTGTGGAACTGCTCTTGCTGATGATGAAGTAGAGATGCTCGATAAGGAGTGAAATTTCCGAGAAATCAAATATCCGATTGTCTGAACTGATGAAAGCCTTATTCTTGCTACAACAAGGCCTGAAACTCTCCTTGGAGATACTGGAGTTGCTGTTCATCCAGATGATAGCAGATATCAGCATCTCATAGGTAAAAGGTTATCGTTCGCTTTGACAGGAAGAGAAGTGCCTATCGTAGCTGATAGCTATGTAGAAATGGATTTTTGGAACTGGAGTGGTAAAAATGACTCCAGCTCACGATCCCAACTGATTTTTGAAGTAGGAAAAAGAACCTGACTTGATCTTTTTGGTCGTTCTTACTCCAGATGCTAAAATCAATGAAAACGGAGGAAATATGCAGGACTTGATCGTTTTGAAGCAAGAAAGCAAATTGTAGCTGATCTAGAAGCACAAAGGGTACCTGGTAAAAGTAAGAAAACATAATCATGCAGTAGGACACTGCTATAGATGTAATACTGTGATTGAACCAAGAGTTTCTCGCCAATGGTTTTGTAAAATGGCTCCTCTTGCAGCGCCTGCTCTAGAAGCGGTAAAATCAGGAAAAATCACCATTCAACCAAAAAGATGGGAGAAAGTATATTACAATTGGCTTGAGAATATCAGAGACTGGTGTATCTCTAGACAAATCCGATGGGGACATAGAATCCCAGCTTGGTACGGACCAGATCAGAAGGTTTTTCGTAGCAAAGAGTGAAAACTGAGGCAAAGGATCAGGCTTCCTAGCCTTTTATGGACATGAGGTTGAGTTGACTCAAGAAAACTGATGTGCTCTGATACTTGGTTCTCATCTGCGCTTTGGCGTCTTCTACTATGGGTTGGCTGAAAAACAGAACTTTTGGAGCGTTTTTATCCAACTTCTACGCTTGTAACTGGAGCTGATATTATCTTTTTCCGAGTAGCGAGAATGGTAATGATGGGAATCTATCAGATGAAGGAAGTGCCCTTTTCACGATGTGCTTTTTCCATGGAATCGTGAGAGATGATCTTGGTCGTAAAATGTCTAAATCTCTAGGAAACTCCCTGACCCACTCAAACTGATTGATGAGTATGGAGCTGATGCGATCAGATTTACGATGATTTACAATACATCTGCTGGACAAGATGTTCATTTCAGCGAGAAGCTTCTTGAAATGGGAAGAAACTTTGCCAACAAAAGTACGAAATGCAACCAACTTGTACTCATGAATCTCGAAAGGTTTTGATGCAAAAAGTAAACAAGTCTGAACTTGATTTTGAACTCGTAGATCATTGGATTTATTCAAGACTTCATGAAACTATCGATCAAGTCAACAAAAACCTAGATACCTACACCCTTGATGAGGCTGCAAAAGCCGTGTATGAGTTTATCAGAGGAGATTTCTGTGATTGGTATGTGGAGATGGCTAAGGTTCCGTCTCTATGCTAATGAGACCCTCAGATCCAAAACTACCGCTCAACGAGTCCTCAGAGATGTACTTGAAAGTGCTCTCAAGCTCTTGCATCCATTTATGCCGTTTATCACTGAGGAGCTTTTGGCAGCATATCAAGCTTGAGGGAGAGACTATTATGCTTGCAGACTTTCCAAAAGTAGATCAAACCCTCATTTCTTCAGAAGTAGATGGTGCAATGAGCTATATCCAAGAAGTAATCACTGCACTGAGAAATATCAGAGCAGAAGCTGGAGTAGCTCCATCAAAAAAGAAGTCTCTGCTCTCATCAAAAACTGTGTCTGAGTCAGAATTATCTATCCTTTCAGACAACAAAGCCTTTTTGATGAAGCTTGCAAAAGCTCTCTTCTCTCGAATTTGGGAAAAGAGCTCCAAAAGCCTGATCTCTCTGGATTTAGAGTTGTTGGACAGTCTGAGATCATCGTTCCATTGCTTGGACTCTTGGATATCGAAGCTGAAAAGCAAAAATCCTCGATCAAATTGCAAAACTTGAACAAGGACTTGCAAACACCAATGCAAAACTTAGTAATGAAACTTTCGTATCCAAGGCACCAGCTGCGGTTATTGAAAGAGAAAAAGCAAATCTTGCTGATTATCAACAGAAAATTGAGAAAACTTCAAGCAAATCTTGCTTTGCTCAAAGGAGGTAAATAATAAAAGGGAGTCTTAAGAAAGACTCTTTTTTGTAAACAACTTATTTGTGTATAAGATAAAAATCTTTTTGAAAAGAAAAATCTGACTCTAGAGTTTTAAAAGCTCGTTTTTGAGTCAGATTTCTTTTTATTTTATAAAAGTATTGTTTTAATTGGTGGTTTGATCTTGGTTATTGAATCCGTGCATTGTTCTATAGTTCTCACCTACAGGCAAGAGTCTACCAATAATTACATTTGACTTAAGATCTGAAAGCGTATCAATAGATCCTCTAAGAGAAGCTCCTACCATTACTCTGATAGTTTCCTGGAATGATGCAGCAGAAAGCCAAGAATCACTTTCCTTTGCAATTGTTGTCAATCCTAAGCGCAACTCTCTTTCCTTGAGCAAGTCTCTTTCCTTGAGCTTCAAGCTGAGCATTTACTTTGATAAACTCTTCATACTTCACATAAGTACCAGGGATAAAGCTTGAATCTCCTCCATCTTCAATAAAGACTTTTGAGAAGAGCTGCTTTACCACTACTTCGATATGCTTATCATTAAGATCTTGTCCCTGAGATGCGTACACTCTCTTGGACTCACTAATGATATATCTCTGAGCTTGAAGATCTCCTACGATGTTTTTGTATTCCATCACATCAAGAGCTCCAGTAGTCAAGATTTCACCTTTATACACTCTTGCTCATACTTTAGTCTTCTTTGGAGTAAGACCAACAAAGTGATTTAGTAAAGATTTCCTCTACTCCGATAGTGATAAAATCTTCATTGATATCAAGTACTTTTCCAGCTTCTTTGATCTTAAGTTTTGAAGATCCTTTAGCTGCATAGGCTGCTCCCTTTGCAAGAAGTTCACCTGGTTTTACTGTTGCAGCATATCCTCTTTTACAAGATATGATCTTTTCTGAACCTCTCCAGTAAGTCTAATCTTTCCAAACTTTCCTCCTTCTGGAGTTTCCTCAAATGAGATCACACCGTCAAATGGAGCTACGATAGCTGGATTCTTTGAGGCCTTACTTCAAAGAGCTGCTTAACTCTATCAATACCTGAAGCTTCTGCTGCCCGGCAACTCCACCATCGTGGAAAGTATCGAGGTAAGCTGAGTTGAAGGTTCTCAATAGACTGAGCAGCAATCACTCCTACAGGAACTCAAACTTCTACCATATTTCTTGTAGCAAGGTCCATTCCATAACACTTCTGGCAGACACCAGAGATACAATGACAAGTCAAAGGACTTCTTACCTTTGAGAGTAGAGATTTTTGAAGTTTCAATCTGAGGCTTAAAAGCTGATTTATTGATCATTTCTCCTGCGCGAAGGATCTTTACTCCATTTTTCATCAATAACATCTTCAGCAACAGTTCTACCATAGATGAGAGAAGCAAATTTTTCTCCCTTGAGTTCAGCTTCTTCTCTAGAGTAAATGATATATTCACTAGATCCACAGTCCACTTCTCTAACAATAAGTTCTTGAGACGCATCGCAGAGTTTTCTAGTAAGGTATCCAGATTCAGCAGTTCTAAAGGGCAGTATCGGCTTTACCTTTTACGTCCAGAGTGAGCTGAAATAAAGTATTCAATAGGCTTAAGTCCTTCTACAAATGATGATTTGATAGGAAGTTCGATAATTTCTCCTTTTGGATTTACCACGAGGTCCCTTCATACCTGAGATCTGTGTAAGGTGAGTCTGAGAACCTCTCGCCCCAGAGTCAATCATAGTATAGAGATTATTACCAGCACCGATGATGGATTTCAGATTTTTCTACTGATTTTTACATCAGTCCAGATCTTTACTACGAGTCTATGCTTTTCTTCTTCTGAGAAGAATCCTTTGTAATAGTACTTGAGCACTTCATTGTTGTCAAGGTCTCCAGCCTTAAGGATATCTTCCTTTTCCTTTGGCACCTTCATGTCAAGGATATTGATAGAAGTAGCGGCAATAGTTGAGTATTTGAATCCGTAGTTTTTGATTGCATCGGCAACTTTTACGGTAGTTTGCATATCATATTTATCAAAGATATCAGAGAGAAGTCTCTTGAGATCCTTATTTCCCATCTTTCTATTTACATAAGGATAGTCCTCAGGCAAGATAGAATTGAAGATTACTCTACCAATAGTTGTTTGAATAGGTTGATTATCCTCAAGAACTACGATCTTGTCTTTTTAGAGTTACTTGCTTGTTATTGAAAAGCATCAATTGCTTCTTGAAATGAAGCGTATCTAGCAACTGGATGTACTTTAGACTCCCATTCTTCTTCAGTATTGTAATCAGGATACTTTTTCACTAAAAGTATCAGTAAGGAAAGTGAGATTCCAAGTACCATATCCTGTGAATGCGTAATTGTTGGATCTCCAGAACCTGGCTTGATAATATTTTTGTCAGCTGCGATAAGTTCACGAGCTTCTTTTTGTGCTTCATCTGAGATAGGAAGATGCACCGCCATCTGATCACCATCAAAGTCGGCGTTAAACGCAGGACATACTAGAGGATGAAGTCTGATTGTTTTACCAGGCATCAACTTAATTTTGAAGGCTTCGATTGAAAGTCTGTGAAGTGTTGGTGCACGGTTAAACAAAACATATTTGTCCTTGATTACTTCTTCAAAGGAACTTGAGTGCCATTGGATTTCCATCTTTGATCAGCTTTTCAGCCTGTTTTTGGGGTATAAACGATCTTTCTTTTTCGATAAGCTTTCCAATAATGAATGGAGTAAACATCTTTACTGCGATGTAGATTGGCAAACCACATTCGTTAAGATTAAGGTCTGGACCTACAGTAATGATAGATCTTCCTGAGTAATCCACTCTCTTTCCGAGCAAATTCTTTCTGAAGACTCCTTCCTTTCCTGAGAGCATATCTGAGATAGATTTGAAGACTTTTACTCCAGAACCACCTTTTCCAGCTGGATTTTTTCTCAACCAAAAGATTATTAATAGACTCCTGAAGAGTCTGATTTCATTCTTTTACGATATCTGGCATTCCAACTTGGATCATCTTCTTGAGTCTTGAGTTTCTCATCAATACTCTTCTATAGAAGAGGTTTACATCTGAAGATGCGAATCTTCCTCCATCAAGCTGAACCACAGGTCTAATATCAGGTGGAATCACAGGAAGTTTTCTAATGATCATATTCTCAGTTTTTACCCCAGAAACATAGAGATTGATAAGCAATTTGATCAAACTCATCATCTTCTTTTTCTGATCTACAGATTTGATATTTGGAAATTCTTTTCACTCTTCTTTTTGATCTCTTTTTCAACATCAATAGACTTGAGCATAAGGAGAATTCCTCTGGTCCTGATGAAAATGGGATCTTATTAGCATATTGATAGAAAAAGTTTCTGTAATCTGACTCAAGAATTGTCGTTCCAAACTTGAGATCTGCAATAATCCCTCTCATTCTATGATATTCAGCTTCAAGAGACTGCTTATTTTCCTCATAGAGTTTTTAACTGTTTCCATTTTTCTTTCCCTCCTTTTCTTCTTGTTCTCTCTTGAAAAAGAGCATCAAGTTCTTTAAAGGGTATTTTGATAATCAGCATCTACTTTTTAATGATTTCATCTTTAAGTTGATCTGAGATATCTTTTACTACTACATATTTTACATAGGTAAGGATTTTTCAATTTCAGTAGCTGAAATCTGAAGCAACTGATGGATACCTCCTGATGGAGATTTTTATACCATTCGTGTACGATAGGAGAAGCAAGGTCAATATGCTCCCATTCTCACTCTTCTTTCACGAGAAGATGCAACCTCTACTCCACACTTTTCACATACGATTCCCTTATATCTTGGTCCCTTGTATTTTCCACAGCTACATTCATAGTTTTTTACTGGTCCAAAAGATCGATTACAAAAAGTCCTCCTTGCTTTGGTTTTCCAGATCTATAGTTTACGGTATCAGAGCTATCTACGACTCACGAGACCATTTTTCGATCTCTTCCATTGAAGCGAGGCGTAACCATCAACCCATCAAATTTTGTATTATTCATCAAAAAGTGCAACATAAGATATAAATATCTGCTTCGCAGTTTTTGTCCATTTCTTAGAATTGTAAATCGCTTATCCGAGGAGAAAAAGTCTCCCCAGATAAAGATCAGATTTTTACTCTATTTGTCCAAAAATCTTCTAGATCTTCTGCGATCTTTCCCATCATTTCTCCTTGCTATTGCTTTCATCTTCATCATTATCTATGTCTAGATGTGCAGTTGCAAGTTCTTGTTCGAGGAAGCCGTCATAATTCCAGAAAGTCCAAGACTTTTGATTTTTTCAATTCTTTCTTCGTAAATTTTATCCATTTCATCTGCTGTCAAAGGCACAATATTTTGTCCCAAACCTTTGAAAAAGGTAGGTCAAAAGATTGAATGATTCAGGAAGACCTCAGATCTTTGGTTTTTGAGATTTGATAATCGATTCATAAAGCTTATTTCTACCGATCACATCATCTGACTTCACAGTAAGCATTTCTTGAAGTGTATATACTGCAGAGTATGCCTCCAAAGCCCACACTTCCATCTCTCCGAATCTCTGTCCTCCTTGTCTGGATTTTCCTCCAAGAGGCTGCTGAGTAATCAATGAGTAAGGTCCTACAGATCTTGCATGGATTTTTATCCTCTACCATATGTACAAGCTTGAGCATATGCATGTATCCAACAGTTACCTGCTGAGCATATGGTTCTCCTGTTTCTCCATCGTAAAGAGTTGTTCTCAGCTTGTCTTCAAGTCCAGCCTTTTTAGCAAGAGCTACAATCCTCCTACTCCGATTCCTCAGAATGTTGGAACAGCAAATTTTACTCCAAGTTCATGTGCAATAAGTCCCAACTGAGACTCAAACAACTGTCAAGGTTCATACGAGAAATTACACCAAGAGAGTTAAGTACTACATCGATAGGCTTTCCATCTGCTGAGTATGGCATATTTTTCTTCTGGTACTACAATCGCTACGATACCCTTGTTTCCATGCTTACCAGCAAGTTTATCTCAGATTTCGATTTTTCTTGTAGTTGCTACATATGCTTTGATCTTTTTCTTACTCCAGCCATCAAGTTGTCTCCCTTTCTTTGAATCAAGGATCACTACATCAATAACTTTTCCTTCAGATCCAGATGGCATATAGAGAAGTATCTTTTACATTCTTTGACTTATCACCAAAGATTGCTTGAATCAGCTTTTCTTCTGGTGTCAATTCTCCTTCTCCTTTGGAGTAATCTTTCCGATAAGGAGATCTCAACCTTTAACCGTTGCACCAATTCTAATAATACCATCCTCATCGAGGGTTAGTAAGTTTTGACATAGCAACTCCTGGGATATCATTAGTAGTTTCTTCAGGGGCTGAGCTTGGTTTCTACTACCTCGATCTCATAATCTGAAATAATAACCGAAGTAAGTTCATCATCCTTTACGAGTCTCTGAGATACTACGATCGCATCTTCATAGTTATATCCTTTCCATGGCATAAAGGCAACTCTGAAGTGACTTACCAAGCGCCATTTCTCCATTTACAGAACATGGACCTTCAGCCGAATTGTTCCTTTTAGAACCTTTTTGACCAAAGATCTACACAAGGAACTTGGTTGATTGCAGCCTTTGAGTTTGATTTTTCAAATACAACAAGCTTATAATCCTTAATTCCTTCCTTATTTTTACCTTAACATGCGCACCATACTGCGATCACTTCTCCATCACCTTCAGCCTTGATCGTTGCATGGTATCTTCATGATATCTCCTTCAATACCTGTTCCTACAAGGGAGGAGCATCGTTTTTGAGAAGAGAGCGCCTGTCTTTGCTGGTTTGAAGCAACTGAGGCACTGCACGGCATCAGTTATGATCTACGAAGGGATAAGTCCTGTATGAGGAGAAAAATCTGCACGCTCAAATTCACGTCCATATGAGTGATTTCATTTACGTGGAAAGTCGACATTTCACCATACTTTCTCACGGCAATTCTTGTATTGAGAATATTATTATATTCATCAAGTGCTGTAGTCGCATCAGCGATTACATTTTTCATCCATTTCTGGAGAGATATCTACTTCTCCAGTAAAAGTAAGGCTTTTACTTTTACAGGTTTTTGAAAGCTTTCCATATGCCTTTTTCAATAGCTTTAGCGAGCCTTTTCATCAATATGAGTATCCTCCTTTGCAAAACTTTGAGTAGTTGGATTTCCCTTAGCATCAAGATCAAAGATATCACGATGTGCGATACGACCGATGAGAGCGTCAGCTTTTGGTTCTCTTCACGGAAGAATTTTCAAAAGCAGGTGTCTCGAGGAATCCTTCTTCGTTGATCTCTTGAATAAAGTGATTGTAAATTACAAGTCAATATTTTTGTCCTTCTGGAGTTTGAGATCGGACAGATTCTACCATAGTGTGATGGGTGAACATCTCCTCAAACTGCAGTTTCTTTTCTTCAAACCTCCGGGTCAAGGGACAGTAATCTCTTTTATTTTTCAATTTCTGCAAGTGGATTGATCTGTTCAAGAACTGAGAAAGCTGAGATGTTGCAAAAATGATTTGATTTGAGTTATCAATCATTTTTGGAAATTTGACAGATCCTGTAATTTTATGCTGGTGATCTTCGATCCATTTTAAGCACTGAGAGCTTTTCCTTTTACAGATTTTACAAATTTTCTCATTACTGTGAACATGAGCATAGGGGATTTCTCCCATAGTTCTCACTCTCTTATTAGAAGATGATCAGCATCATCTTGTAGAATCCTTTTTATGATTACAAAGATTCAAAAGATACTAATAGCTGCGATCAAATCCTCACCATCAAAACATAGCCTCTGGTCCTTTGAGAGGCTTTTTGAGATCAAGTTTTGCATTGATCTTTCTTCTCGCGAGTAGATCCAATAGTAATTCTCCTTCAAGCAAGAATTGTCCTGATATAATCCAAAAGCAGACTGAGGATCAATCAATTCTCCTGGTCTTAGCTTGCTATAAATATGTTCTCTGCAAGTGCGTCTACAGTAGGATCCTTTTTGAGTGTAATATCATTAAATCCTCTATCATCCTCTGTCTCCAACTAGGTTCTTTGAATGTTTCTCTAATAGAGTTCATCAGTCTCGAGTCCAAACGTTCTCAAAAGAGATGGTGTGAATTTTCTTGATCATTGATTCTTGCAAACAACATTTCCATCTACACTCACCTCAAAGCCGCTTGAGTCCGTTCTCAGGTACAAGCTTGAAGGAATACCAGAAATCTTTTGTCCATAAAGATTCCGTGTGATCTAACGATCTGAGAAATACTCTCTCTCTACTCCATTAACAATATACTTATGCAGAAGGAGTCATAAGAGGAAGAATTCCTACATTTGCAGCTTGTTGAAAAGCACCTTTTCTGTAGGTTTTGTTTTGGGTTGCTTCATCCTTATCACTTCTACAAGCTTTACTTGAGCGGTAATAATCCCAGCATATAAGTTCTCTTTCTTCACAAACTTCCAATAGACTCCATAGGTTCAGATACTTTCAAATCTGAGATCGTAATATGAGTTTGTCCTGCGATATCCCAGATTTTTTCTTCGTTTGCAAACAAATTTATTAAGGTAGATATTGATAAAATCATCAAAACCTTTTTCTTTTGCAAACCAAGGAGATCTAGGGATCTCTCCATAGGTTCTTGGCTGAGCCAAAAGATTCTTCCATCCTTTTGATAATAATCCTTGAAAAGCTCCTGAGCCTTTAGGGATTGAAGCTGATTTTCTTTTTTAACAGAAGAAACGAAACTACTAGTCTTAGAAGCCTTTTCTGCTGTAGTTGTTTTATTTACCATCAAGTATGTTATAGAGAAATAAACGGTAATAAAAGTGGACAGTTTCCCATCCCGCAAAAGCTATGTATTATTGAAGAGAACACGATTTTCAGACCACATCCATTGTATGCTCAGGATTCAGACTCGCTCAATAAAGCGAAACAGACGACAAAGTCTGAGTTTCTTTTATTTTTATCTTTTATCTTCGAGATAGCTATGGCCAAGCAAAAACAAAATTGCGTATAATAAGTCAAAAGACAGAAAATTATTTCTGTCTCTGAACGATAAGCTGATGTACCTTTTTGCTCTTCTTCTAGCGAGCACTCTTCATCAGTCCATGACTTCATTCTCTCTCTCGAAACCATGAGTTCTCATTCTTTTTGTCCACTGGTATTTTCTAATTCTTCTTAATTTAGATGCCATGAGAATATGTTAATAAGAATATGAAAACTATCTGCTGATGAAAATTCAAGAGTCGAGTTCTCGCTCTGATGATTTCTTGTCTTACAGCTTTTTGAGTCTTTACTGGGTTTCCAGTATGGAGAGTCTGAGGCTTGATATCTCCAAATCTAGTAAGGTAATACTTCAAAGATAGGGATTGCCTTCCAGTTGATATATTTTGCATTTCTCGCATCTGCAAAGAAGTGTAAACTTTCGACCAGATCTCTTGTCCTTGATATCTTCGATAGCCTTGTGTCAAATTCAGACTGAAGTGCTTCAAAGTGGTAGAACTTTTCAGCAGACATTTTGTAGATTTCATATCTTACAACAATCTGGTTATACAAAAAGCTGCCTTTACTTCTTACTTGTTGAGGATCAAGGTTAAGAAGATAGGATACAAAGTAAGCCTTTGTATTCTTGTCTCTAAGTTTGAAAGAAGATGTTTGAATTCAGATTTCATCTTTTTCTTTTACAGTGAATTTTTGCTTCAAGATCTGCCATGAAAGCTTTTTCTATCTGCTTCTGAAGTGTTTGCATTGAGCAAAAGCACCAATTCATAATTTTGCATAAATTGCGAAAATAATAAATAGGGTTAGATACTTTTTGATTCGCCGATCGGTATCCAGTATAAAGAAATATCAAGAGAAATCAAGAAAGTAATACTCTAGGAGAAAAGTCGCTCCATGCTCTCTGCTCAGGAAATCCCCTTTTTCATAATCAAGATTATAGTACCGATAGAGCATCTCTCCTGCAACAAAAAGCTCAAAATGCAGCACTCCTGTCCTCCTGAGTCTTCACGTGCATCGCCTTTCGACACAGGCGACTCCTGCTCTGCGGAAAGTTTGGACCGCATAGCAACGATCTAAGAGACTACGAAATGGCGTGGGAGATTACCATGTACGATTGGATCAGATTTTTGCCTTTTTGGGTATCAAAATGAGCCAATGCACGATAAAAGTCCAAAATCATGGCTAACTGTGGTCGATCTGGCACTGAGTAACGATTGAATCGGCGGGTCCTGGTCTTGAAACTTTCCCTCGGTCACGACTCAAGTCTGCTTCGCCACTCTGCGGCGATAATCTTGTCACAAAAGATCCGCCGGGAAGCGCAAAGCTGGAGGATGAGGCGATCTCTAGTTTGGACTGATTTCTGATTGGAAGGTATTTGGATCGGAAGATGCGGAATGATCGAGGAAAGTCGGTAACGATCAGCGATTCTACACGCAGTAAGTCTCTCTTTTGAGTTCAATTTCCCTCAGAAAT
>BNJT01000961.1_pt1 | contig 12928 bp, 17 predicted proteins | sample 8540491 | NCBI WGS metagenome assembly BNJT01 (sample SAMD00202455, study PRJDB9452) | human saliva metagenome | host: Homo sapiens
GGAAGTTACGACATTCACGCGGTACCGAGTCTGAGGATAACGTGAAGTACTCTTCGACGACTTTGTGCTGGACTCCAATAAGCTGGGTGTGAGCCCGGCGGCTCGTCACGAGAACCTACTCAAGCTCATGGACGCTGTGGCGGACATGAACCTGGGTAAGGACTACGGAGGACAGCGAGAACGATGCTTTCGGTGATGCCTACGAGTACCCTGATGGGCATGTATGCATCAAATGCGGGTAAGAGCGGCGGCGAATTTTACACTCCGCAGGAGGTTTCGAGCTGCTGGCGAAGATTGCCATGGATGGTACCGTGATGGCGATAAGATTCGTAGCGTGTATGACCCGGCGTGTGGTTCGGGTTCGCTGCTGGTGAAGGTTCAAGCGTGAGCTGGTAAGAACTCGGACTACCTGCGTCTCGTGGGTCAGGAGATTAACCTGACCACCCATAACCTGTGCCGTATGAACATGATGCTTGCACGGTGTGCCGGTGGATGATTTCGTATTGCGCACGGTGATACTCTGATTGACCCGAAGCACCGTGGTGGTGCGGGCGATGATTTTGAGGAGCCGTTTGGTGCGATTGTGTCTAACCCTCCGTATTCGACGAAGTGGAAGGGTGATGATGACCCGACCCTGATTCATGATGACCGTTACGCCCCCAGCGGCGGTGCTGGCGCCGAAGACGAAGGCTGACCTGGCGTTTACGATGCATATGCTGGCGTCGTTGGATGAGGTAGGCACGGCGGCTATTGTTGAGTTCCCCGGGCGTGCTATACCGCGGTAAAGCAGAGCGCACGATTCGTGAGTATCTGCTGAAGCAGAACGTGGTGGACGCTGTGATTCAGCTACCCGCCAACCCGTTCTACGGTACGAGCATTGCGACCTGCATTCTGGTGTTGAAGAAGGGTCGTCGTAAGGATCATTCGGTGCTGTTCGTAGATGCATCTGCGCTCTTCGATAAGGGTAAGAACCAGAATATTCTGGGTAAGGCACACCGCGAGAAGATTCTTGAGGTGCTGGCTGCCCGTGAGGAGCGTGAGCATTTCTCGCGCTGGTTCCGTGGAGAAGCTACTGGAGCAGGAGGCGAACCTGGCGGTGTCGAGTTGGCTCGAACCGGCGGATACGCGTGAGCGCGTGGATATTGTTGAGCTGAATTCTCGTATTGAGGGTATTGTGGCTCGTCAGGCTCAGCTGCGCGTGGAGATTGACGCTATTGTGGCGCGTCTGGAAGGCGGCGAGTAGTCGTGGCTGAGGGACGAATTATATTGACCGCCTGGTGGCTGAGCTCTGCCCGGACGGGTGGAGTACCGCCCGCTGGGGGATGTTGTTGAGTACGCCAAAAGAGGGAAAAAGACGGCACAGGCGTTCATCTTTATGTAGGCGTCGAGAATCTTTAAAAGTGATTTTTCTAGGATGCTCTGTTAATGGGTCGAAGGGTGGAATTATTTTCCAAAAGGACGATATTCTTTTGGGAAATATTCGTCCCTACCTTAAAAAGATGTGGCTATCTAATGCAGAGGGTGTTTCTAGTCCTGATGTTCTTGTTTTAAGAATTCAAGAAAATCGAGGAAGAGAATATAGTAGCTAAGTATTTGTATTATATTCTCTCATCGAGTAAGTTTGTTGCTTACAACATATCTCATTCACGAGGTGGCAGATGCCCTCGTGGAAATAAGGCAAAAATTTTGAATTTGAGTTTCCTGTTCCTCCTACGGAGATTCAGGAAGCGATTGTTGAAATTCTCGACAAATTCACGAACTTGGAAGTGGAGCTAGAAGGGGAGCTAGAAGCTCGGACTCTGCAATGAGTACTACCGTGACTCGCCTTCGAAGCCCCTCAACTGCCCTCGCGCTACCCCCTGGGCGAACCAGGTAAGTTCTACGGTGGACTTAAGGAAAGACCAAGAATGATTTCGGCTCATCTGGTGCGCGCTACATTTCTTACAAGAATGTATATGAAAACATTTCAGTCGATTTTCACTTACCTGACTTCGTGCAGGTAAAAGAAGGAGAGAATCAGCTCTCTAATGAAGGGTGACATTCTCCCTGACCGGGTCATCTGAGAATATGGAGGAAGCAGGTCTTTCATCTGTTGTTACGAAGGAACCTGAGGAGGAAGCATATTTGAATAGTTTCTCAATCTGCTATCGCCTCAATGATCCGAGCATTCTTAACCCCGAGTTTTCTAAATATCTTTTTAGGAGCCGTCTAGCTCGTAAACAGATCATTCGAACCGCTCAAGGAGTTACGAGGTTCAACGTCTCCAAGAAGAAACTGGCTAATGTGTCTATTCCTATCCCCAGCCCTGGAAGAGCAGCAGCGCATTGTCGGTATTCTCGACCGTTTCTGACGCCCCTAACCAGCAGCTCTCTGAGGGTTCACCCGCAGAGCTCGCAGCGCGTCGCAGCCAGTACGAGTACTACCGCGACCAGCTACTCACCTTTCCCCGCAAGGGCGAAAACCAGTAGACACCTGCGCATTGTTGCGCATCACGCGCACACCCGTGCAGGGGCGGCACCCGCCACCCCTGCACGGGCTCGCTAGACCTCAACCACATACCTCAACCACACTCAACAAACCGACCCTCACTAACTCTGAGCCCAACCCATCCACACACCAACCCCTACGCAAAGGAGCACCCCTGTGGAAACCGTACCCAACCACCCCGCCCCGCCGAAGGACGCACTGAAAGCATCCTCAGCTCGGACGACTTTACCGTCATCGCCGAGATTAGCAAAAGCGAAGGGCTATAACGAATGGGAAGCCCAGCGCAAGCAGAAGGAAGACTACCAGAGCGAAGCGCAGCTTGAAGCTGAACTCATCGAAACCCTCAAAGCCCAGGGGCTACGAATACCTGCCGCGCCTCCACTGATGAGGCTCGCACTCATCCGCAACCTGCGTGAACAGCCTCGAACGCCTCAACACCCGCCCCGAAGAAGGCATCCCATACCCCAACAGCGGCTTCCACTTCACCGACGAAGAATTCAACCGCCTGCTCACCGAACACATCGCCCGCTCCAATGACGGCATCCTCGAAAAAGCCACGCTCATCCAGGAAGAACGCTTCATTGACTTCCGCCTCGAAGACGGCACCCTGCGCAACATCATGCTCATCGACGCCGCTTACCCCCGCCCGCAACCGCATGCAGGTCATCAACCAGTACCGCGTACCCGCTGCTAACGGCAAGGTACTCAACCGCTACGACGTGACCATCCTCGTCAACGGTCTGCCCTCGTGCACATCGAACTCAAGAAGCGGGACGTCGGAATCCACCCTGCCTTTCAGCAGATTGAACGCTACCAGAGCGAAGGCTTCCAGCAGGACCAGCACCGCCTCTTCGAATACGCCCAGATCTTCGTCATCAGCAACGGCTTCGAAACCAAGTACTACTCCAACACCGTGCGCCACAAGCACGTCGAAGACCAGCAGAAGGCTAGCTGCAAGGAAGCCTCCGGCGGCTCCGCAGGTAAGAGCTTCGAATTCACCAGCTACTGGGCAGATACCAAGAACAACCGTATCGACGACCTGACGCTGGCGCGTACCTTCCTCACCCGCCACACCTCCGGCGAACATCCCTGACCCGCTACTGCATCTTCACCGTATAGGCCAGGACCTGCTCGTCATGCGCCCCTACCAGATTGCGGCAACCGAGAAAATCATTAAGCGCGTCGAAATCGCCAACAACAACTCTAAACTCCTGGGTACCAAAGAATCTGGCGGCTACATCTGGCACACCACCGGCAGCGGCAAAACCCTCACCAGCTTCAAAACCGCACGCCGCCTGGCAGAAACCGGACTCGTCGACAAGGTACTTTTCGTCGTGGACCGCAAGGACCTCGACCATCAGACCATGCTCGAATACAACAACTTCCAGGCAGACTCCGTCAGCTCCACCGGTAGCACCCGTGAACTCAGCAACCGCCTCGCCGACCGTGGAACCAACATCGTAGTCACCACCATCCACAAGCTCTCTAACCTCATTACCTCTGAACGTAAGCACTCTGTCTCACGACCAGCGCGTAGCCATCATCTTTGACGAATGCCACCGCTCCCCAGTCTTACCGTATGAACCGCTCCATCAAGGAACGCTTCAGGAACTACAGCATGTTCGGCTTCACCGGCACCCCCATCTTCGACAAGAACTCCGCAGGTACTCTGGCACCACCACCGCCGAAGTCTTCGGTGACTGCCTGCACTCCTACACCGTTGTCGACGCCATCCGCGACAAGAACGTGCTGAAATTCCACCTGGAATACACCAACACCAGCCCCACCTTTGCGGAGCTCGAAGAAAGCGCCTACGCCGAGGAAATTGCAGGCTGAACGTGCCGAGACCCCCGACGCGAAGGAACTTGAAAAGCTCGCAAAGAGTAAGGAGGTGCTCGAGAGCCCCGAACGTATCGAAGCCATCGCAACCTATATCCTGGACAACTACGACCGCAAAACCAACCAGAGCGCAGGAACCAGCTACGACATCAAGAAGACCCGCACCATCAACGGCATCACCGAACACTACGTGAGGCGTGCGCGGCTTCAACTCGATCCTGGCAACCTCCTCCATTGACGCCGCCTGCACCTACTACGACGCCCTCAACACGCTGCAAGAAGAACGCATCGCAGATGGCACCCTGCGCCCTGAACAGAAGCTCAAGGTCGCCATCATCTACTCACAGGGCAACGGTGGACAGCTCATCGACACCTTCGGCGAAGAAGAAAAACTTCACCTTTGCCACCGAAGACACCGGCAACCGCATGGACGGCTTCCTCGAAGACTACAACACCATGTTCGGCACCAACTTCAGCACCGACGGCGACCTTCGACAACTACTACAAGGACGTCTCCCGCCGCATGAAGGTACGCGAACTGGACCTGCTCATCGTGGTGAACATGTTCCTGACCGGCTTCGACTCAAGACCGTCAACACCCTCTGGGTAGACAAGAACCTGAAGATGCACTTTACCTGGTGCAGGCGTACAGCCGCACCAACCGAATCCTCAACTCACGTAAGCCCTCCGGCAACATCGTGTGCTTCCGCGACCTCGAACATACCACCAAGGACGCATTTGCCCTCTTCGGTGACACAGAAAACAGCGGCAGTGAGTCAGCTTGACTGTTGCCTTCACCCGCCCCTGCTAAGGAAGTCTTCGAAGAATACAGCAAGCAGTTAACGAGCTGCGCGAGAAGTTCCCCATGGACGAGGGCGGTTCTGATTGCTGTTGATACTCTCGAGGAGAAGCTACCGAATACGTCAAGTGTATGAATGATGTTCGAGCTGCAGCAGGAACTGCGTGTACACGACGAGTTCATCCGCGATGGCGGCAACGAACTCATCAGCGACTACGACATGCAGGGCTACACGGGTGTCATAACGACATCCGCGAAGAAGCCCGCGAACTGCAGCGCGCCCAAGAAGAAGATGGCTACGAACCCGAAGACGAAGCAAGCCACGTACTCGGTCAGATTCTTTTCGAGACGGAATTCCTCAAGCAGCAGGGAAGTCGGTGTCCGCTACATTCTCGACCTAGTCGCCGAAGCCCGCAAGGCACGCCATGGGAAGGCGGCAGGGGAGAACACCACCGCCGAAGGTACCGCAGATGACCTGGAGAAGTTCCGCGACCGCGTGCGCCGCGCTGTACGTAACGACACCGACCTGCGAGAAAGCAGCGACATCATTGAGGACTACTTCGATGCATACCCTGAACGAGCCCGAAGACCACGACGTGCAGGAACACTTCCACCACTACGTGACCAACCGCCGTGCCCGCGAGGAAGACACCATCGTGCAGGACGAAGAGTTGGACTCCGCAGAGACCCAGCGCGTCGTCAACCGTGCACTCAAGGGAAAACCGCCGTACCATCCCCAACAAGATTAGCCGCCTGACCAAGCGCAAAGATTCCGCCTTCGGCGGTAAGCTCGGCGGCGCGAAGACCGAGGACGCCGCGACCGCAGGCGAAGCGTGTAGCAGAAGCTGAGAAGCACATCGTCCGCTTCATGCCGTTCCCTGGTGGAGAATAACCCTCGGAAACTAACGCACGGTTATGTACTGTAACCCGCGCTGGTTTGCGGTAATCCGCTCAGAGCCACATGTGTTTCGGAGAAGCCACTTCTGGTGGCTTCTCGAAACGCATGCTTTGCCGTTCTGCGAGGGGTAGGGCTGTTTCGATAGGTTAGTGTCTTTCACTACGGGTTAAAGACCCGCGGCGAAGACACTAACCTATCGAAACAACCAGTTACCCGCCGCGTAATCTACCTGGTGTGGAGGAGGATTTGGTCATGAGGTATGGATTTGTGCCATGGGTTAGCGTCTTTGGTCGTAGTTAAAAAGCCATGGCAGAAGTCCGTAACCTATGACCAAATTTCCGTACGACGGGTGTGGGCGGGAGAGTGCGCCTCCAGAAAAACCTCGTCACACAATATTTTTCTGTTTTCGTCGGCGCAGGGTAGCGCAGCCCTCTATCTTGTCAGGGTCTTTTTCTAATCTGTAATCAGAAGCACCGAAATTCGCAGAGTTGGGAAGGAAAAAGACTATGGGTAACCTCGGTATGATTAGCAGAGTGACCCTCACTTTTACTGGTAGTTGCGACTTTATGCCTTATCTTTCGGATGGTTTTCTTTGAATCAACTGGATATTATTGGTATGCGGTACCAGGAAGGAGATAATTGCTAATCTCCTAAATAAATTTGGTATATCTAGAGAATCAAAAGTTGAATATCTTAAACGGTTTGGGAAAAGCCGTCAATAAAGAACTGCTGTATTTAATATATCTCATCCCATTTCATCTGTTTCCGCCAAAGATGTAGATAACGAATTTAAAGATAAGGTTCAAACATTTTCTAAAGTGGATGAAAAATGAGACCAAGCTCTATCACACAAATTCATTGCATTGATTCATTGGCTCAGCTAGAAAAATGACTGGCTTCACTCCCCAAATATGACCCATTTAGGGAGGTTTATCTATCTTTGAGGATTTTTGCCCGAGATAGATGGAAATTAAATATGCAGATTTTATTAGCTATGATGACATTTTGAACTCTCGTTAAAGAAGAGAATATCCTGGCAAAGTATTCTTGGGTTACTAGCGCTGGCAGCCTGGTTATCTCCTTCTCTTGATGCGTGATTTTTGTTGATTATGCGGAGAGGAACGACTATTGGGCTGTTTATTGGTTTTCACCATTGCCTTTAATCTAGGAGACCCTTTTTGGTTTGGTTGTAACGGTAATTCCTGTAGTTGATGCTATTATTGGGGCAATTTCATGCCTTGTAAGAATTGACCTTACGAAAATGAGAGTTAATAGGTTTGAATAATAAAAAGTATAGAAGTCATGTGAGGGTGATAGTTAGATCTATTATCAGTATTCTGTGCATATATTTATTTTATGAATGCCTATTTTCCTAATCGTTGCTCTACTGCATGGGGCAAGAATTGGTGGTTAATATGACAATGATTCAACCTTTGGTAGATTATTCTCCGTCTAATGCAATGAACTGTGAAAAGTGATGCTATGTATCGTCTGATTAGAATGAAGCCCTGATGTATAGTTCTAGTGATTGCGGTGTGTTTCAGTCCAGCCTCCGAGTGGCTATTCCGTATTGGCAACTCGGTGGGCTGTTTGACATGTTAAAAGCTTTTATAAGCTCGATGCATCGCGGGGAGCGCGCCTCCAGAAAACCCCTCATCACCCAATATTTTTGTGTTTTTCTGGCACAGGGTGGTGCAGCCCCTTATCTTGTCAGGGGTGCCCCGTACCTTGGTGGTAGAGAACAACGACGCGTTCTCACCCCCTCCGCCGAGCGACCAAAGGAGCCCCTCATGTACACGGTTGGTTACTACAATGACGAAGACTTCCGCGCCTTCTACTCCGACCAGGACGCCGCCAACATTGACGACTTCTTCACTGACAACGGCGAATACCTCATGGTGTACCTGCCGGAGGTGGCCGACCGCGAGTTCCTCGCCGTCCTCCGCTACGGTAACGGCTGCGACGCTCTCTGTCAGAGCGGATACGCCCTCGACGAGGCGGAAGAGGCACTCCGCGACATGTATGCGCTCGCCGTGTAGCCGACCCGCCCACCTGTCACAGACGGGAATCCGGTCATGAGTTGCGGATTTGTGCCATAGGTTAGTGTCTTAAAGCATGGTCGAAGACGCTAAACCATGACACAAATTCTGCAGGGTTGGCGCCTTCGTGGATGCAGGTACTTATTTGATGCATAAAGCATTGAGGTATTCGTATGGTGATGTTTCGTCGCTGTAGCACCCAAAAGAATGCAAACGACCGCAAACATGCGGTAGGGTGGTAACTGTAGTGCTCCACAGCGCATTGATGCGCTTGTTGGGCACACTACGGGGCTGTTTTCCTTCCGGTGGTCAGCTTGACCTACGAATAATGGCTCGACCAGTAACTAAACAACACACCATCACCGATGATAGGAGCGTATCTTCTATGGATTCAACCATCTTTAATCGCCGTACCCTGCTGGGTAGCGGCGCACTTGTGGGCATTGGTGCCCTGCTTGCGGCATGTGGCCAGCAGGCTAACAATGAGGCGGCAGCTACCGCCTCCGCGGCGCCGAGTGAGACCGCTTCGGCATCTGCGGCAGCTTCTGAATCTGCATCAGCTTCGGCAACCCCGTCTACTATCCGAGGCTACTCTGGACAATCCAAAGCCCCTGACGGTGAGTACCGTAAAGCCGACGGCTACGGACCCGCGCAAAACGTACCCAAGCCCACCGCACCTGAAGACGGATATCGCGAAAAATCTCTAGAAGGCCTCCGCAAAACTTTGGATGCCTGGATTCAGTGGGCAAATTACGGTACCGAAACCGGTGATTTCACAAAAGCACGCCAGTTTATTTCACCTTCATATGAAAACGAATTGAAAGCGTATGAAGATATTGAGGATCTCTACGCTAGTGGCGGTTGGGTCATTGGAGGAGTAGACCACTTTATTGCGGACGGTAACCCCTGGTCAGAAGATGGTGAAACCTATTTTTGGAAGGCGTACCGCGAGTGGGACTATGAGACCTATGTTGAATCTGACGGCAGCTGGCGCCGATGGGAAAATAAGGACAAGACTAAGAACACTTTTAAATTTGAACTGAAGCATAATGGTCAACAGTGGGAGATTATGCGCTACGAATCAGTAGAGGATTAAAGCGATGAATACACGTAAAGTTATTCTCCCCATTTTTATTGCTTTACAGGTCTTATGCTTGAATCATGGTCCTGTTATTGCAGAGGTTACGACAAAAGAATGCTCCTCAGACAAAAGCGCTAAAGTCTGTCAAACGCAGAGAGTAAAAAGAGATAAAAACGCACCTGTAGGTGAACCAACAACTGGAACGAATAAGTCTGATAGCGAATATACGTCTCAGCAACCCAATTCAGAACCTAGTACCTACACCACCAAAGGCGCCAACGGCCTTACCCTCATTCGTTCCAAAAAGTGACTCTAATATCCTTGGCTGCTAAAGGACGGAAAGGTTGGACACGTAAAACTCAACAATCTCATCGTTCGTGACGATGGGTCCCACATCGATGGTAGCTCGGCAAATATAGCCCCACCTCAGAAGTCTGTGTCCCTGACGATACCCGCACCTCGACCAGTGCCGACAGTCCAGGTCCCACCTGCCCTCGACCTACGAAGAAGTCATGGAGGAAATCCGCCACAGCAGAATCGCTAGAGCCGGGCAAGCCCACCCTCCACCAGTCCTACAACAACCCCGCAGGCACTGCTGAGCAGAAGGCGATCCCCAACGTCTACAAGGGCGATCAGATCAACTTTCTACGTCGATGACGGTGATCCCCTACCGCCTCGAAGCAGACATGCTCGCCGGACACGTCGAAATTGAGCTCATGCCCTCCTCGTACGTCATCGAGTACGGCAACGGCGACACAGACAACTCAACTACACGGCAGGCAAACCGGTCACCACCTCACCCTCGTGAGCGTCCGCGTCAAACGGATACCAGCTACGCCTACCAGCGTTCCGGCAACTTCCACGCGTACGCGACCGTGCATTACACGGCTCGTTTCCGCGTGGATGGTACCGTGGCAGATGATGTCGTGTTGACGAAGGAAACTGTCGATCCGCTGCTGATTCGTGTCTGGTGGGTTGATGTTGGACGCGTCGGCGGCACCTGCGATGAAGACGACACTCGTTGGGGCTGCAAGAACGACCCGACGATGGGCAAGAAGGATAACCCGAACCCGCGCCTGCGTAAGGCTGATATCCGTACCGGTCAGCGTTGGCATCTTAATGACAATGGCGATGGGGATACGGAGTATTCGTTGCACCGTGACTGGCCCGACATGTAGAGCCCCCGCGGGTCTTACGCTGAGAAGCCACATGTTCGCCGAGAAGCCACTTCTTTCGTGGCTTTTCGAAACACATGTGGCTTCTCAGCTATCGGGGTTCTTCCCTTCAGCTGGTTAGTCTTCCGGTTTCTAACCAGCTCTCTTATTCACACACCACACCGATACGAGGAATACACTTCCATGACTTCCGTTTTTCTTACCCGCCGCGCACTGTTGAGCGGCGGCGCATTTGTGGGCCTTGGCGCCCTGCTTGCGGCGTGTGGCCAGCAGGCAAATAACGAGGCAGGCGCCTCGGCATCATCGACCGCTACGCCAGGCGAAACCGCCTCAGCCACCGGCGATGAGTCATCCTCCACCTCGGCAACCCCTTCTACTGTTCGAGGCTATTCGGGCGGATCCAAAGCACCAGATGGGGAATACCGCAAAGCAGATTCAAAGGGTCCCGCTCAGAATGTCCCCAAGCCTCCAGCACCCGAAGAGGGGTATCGAGAAAAGTCTATTTCCGGATTGGAAAAGACAATTCGCGCCTGGGCCAATTGGCGCAACTATGCGGTAGAAACTGGAGATTTCGCTGAGTCCCGACAATACATAGCGCCGTCGCTAAAGTCAGAAGTAAGTTTCTACGATGAGATGAGCGGTCTCTACCAAAAGGGAGGCTGGATTATAGACGGCCATAACGAGTTCGTATCAGAGGAAAACCCTCAGAAGGTCGACGATCAAACTTACCTTTGGAAGGTTTACCGCAAGTGGAATTTCGTTATGTACGTTCAGCCTGACGGTAGCTGGGAAACCCGCGAGAACCGAGAAATAGATAATAATTCCTGGGAACTTTCCTGCACATATACAGATGGCCGTTGGCTCATAACTGGTTTGAAGAAGATTAACAAAGCCAGCTAAAAATCACCTTCACCGATACGAGGAATGTATTTCCATGACTTCCGTTTTTCTTACCCGCCGCGCAATGTTGAGTAGCGGCGCGCTTGTGGGCGTTGGCACCCTGCTCGCAGCCTGCGTACCAGCAGGCTAACAATGAGGCGGTAGCCGCCGCCTCCGCAGCACCGAGCGAGTCGGCGTCGGCTTCGCCGCGGCATCTGACGCGGCTTCTGCATCGGCTACTCCGAGCCTGGTCATTACCGCGGATACCCGGCGTCTGAAAGCACCTGACGGCGAGTACCGTGAAGCTGACCTCAACCACCAGCGCAGAACGTCCTGAAACCTGCATCGCCAGAGGACGGACTACCGCGAAAAGTCTAATGAAGGTCTGCGCAAAACACTCAACGCGTGGATTGAATGGAACAACTACGGCACCCAGACCGAGACTACAGCCGCTACGCAAATTGTTGACAGTAGTTTCACTGAACTACTAGATTCCTACGAAGGTCTTGAATCCTCTCACAAGCGGGGCGGCTGGATTATTGCGGGGCTTGATCACTACATTGCTGACGGGAACCCCTGGATTGAGGGGAGAATTACTGGAAGGCGTACCCGGAGTGGGGTTACGTTATGTATGTTGAACCTAACGGTGATTGGAAAGTCTTACGAGAATGACACAGGATGACGACACGGAAGTTTCGTTCATATACATCTGAGGGTTGGAAAAATTATTGACTTTGAACAAGTAGATGACTAGGATAGGAAATTTAAAGATTTATTAGTATCGCAAGAATTTCTTTATTCTTGCTTCCGAGAATTATTTCTTATCTTCCACTTTTCTAATCAGCATCCCCCATTCACACCACACCGATAGAAGGAATCTACTTCCATGACTTCCGTTTTTCACTCGTCGAGCGTTGCTGAACGGCGGTGCACCCCTGGGCATGAGCACCCCTGCTTGCGGCGTGCAGCACAGCAGGCTAATCAACGAGGTGCGGCAGCCACTGCCTCCGCCGCGCCGAGTGAGTCGGCTTCGGCTTCCGCTGCGGCATCGGAGTCGCCCTCGGCGAGTGCGACCCTGTCTACCGTTCGAGGATACTCTGGACAATCCAAAGCCCCCGACGGAGAGTATCGCCCCGCCGATAAGTACGGTCCGGCACAGAATGCACCAAAACCCAACGCCCCGGAGGACGGTTACAACGAAAAGTCTCTAGAGGGCATGCGCAAGACGATGGATGCCTGGATTTTGTGGGGTAATTATGGCACTCAAACTGGCGATTATTCGATGGCTTTTAAGTTCATGTCTCCTCTTCGAAAGTGAGATTGAGCCTATTCAGATGTTGAGGACCTGCAAAAGCGGCGGGTGGGTTGTGTGGTATAAACCATTATCTTGCTGACGTAACCCCTGGTCGGAAGATGGTGAAACCTATTTTTGAAGGCTTACCGCGAATGGGACTATGAGACCTAGTGTTGAATCCGACGAGTAGCTGGCAGCAAATGGAGTAATGACGATAAACACTGATGACACCTTCAAATTTGAACTGAAGCACAACGGGCAGAAATGGAAATCATGAATTATGAACCTGTCGATGACTAGCCCTCCATCCGAACCTAAAATTCCGCACCCCGCAGAGGCATCCCAGCAGACGCAAGTTACAGTGTTTCGAGAAGCCACGATAATGGTGGCTTTTCGAAACACATGTGGCTTCTCGGCGTTAATTAGACCGTTATTTG